>JACCDX010763262.1_pt1 | contig 42479 bp, 36 predicted proteins | sample 7449681 | NCBI WGS metagenome assembly JACCDX01 (sample SAMN15323450, study PRJNA562643) | freshwater metagenome | isolation source: river surface water | place: USA:Blue River Watershed | collected 2017-08-18
AATTTAGATAAATACAAAGCACTTCAGGATTCGTATGCAGCTCTAGAAAAAAACAGTAATGAGTCTTTGGAAAAAAACATGAAAAAGAATCGTGAATTGCTTGACGAATTAGATGAAAAAGCGAAAGCCTTAGCTTTAGAACAAGAGCAATTAAGTAAAAATGCACAACGTTTGAAAGAACTAGAAGACATGATTGCCGCTAAAGAAGCAAGCATGAAAAAACTAAAAGAAACCTTATCTAAAGCCCTAAATAGTTTTGAAGGCAAAGGTTTGACTGTAGAACAAAAAAACGGAAAAGTATACGTTTCAATGGAAAACAAATTGTTGTTTAGTTCAGGAAGTTGGGCGGTAAGTGCCGAAGGTAAAAAAGCCGTAGTTGAATTGGGAAAAGTACTAGGCGATAATCCAGATATTGCCGTTTTAATTGAAGGTCATACCGATGATGATGCGTTTACCGCTTCGGGACCTATTGCAGATAACTGGGATTTATCAACTAAAAGAGCGACTTCAATTGTAGGTATCTTGAGTGAAAACAAAAAAATCAACAAACAAAATTTGACTGCTGCGGGTAGAGGAGAATTTTCACCATTAGCAAGCAACGCTACTGCTGAGGGTAAAGCCAAAAATCGCCGTATCGAAATTATTTTAACCCCAAGATTAGATGCTATTGCGGAGATGTTGAATGAGATTAATTAGAAGTGCAAAGTAGCAGAGTCATTATGAGGAGGTACGACGAAGCGCACCTGCGGTTGATAATTTAAAACACAGATTACACAAATTGCACAGATTTTAAATATTGAAAAGCACAACTCAGTTGTGCTTTTTTATTTATAAATGCGTTTGAATTCGAGTTCTTTTTTGTATTGCAATTGCCATTCCTTTGTATATTTGTTTTTCAAAAAAAGCAACGTACAAACATGAAATACACTACTATACCCAATACCGAAATTAAAGTCAGTAAAATATGTTTAGGTACCATGACTTTTGGTGAACAAAACACCGAAGCAGAGGGTCACGCCCAAATGGAATATGCCTTAGAACAAGGAGTTAATTTTTTTGATACAGCCGAGATGTATTCGGTACCAGGACGTCAAGAAACTTATGGAAGCACCGAACGCATTATTGGAACTTGGTTTAAAAAAACAGGAAAACGTGATCAAGTCGTTTTGGCTACAAAAATTGCGGGACCTAATCCTGCCTTTACCTATATGCGTGAAAAAGTCGATTTTTCGCCAGCGAGTATTCAATATGCCTTGGATCATAGTTTGCAACGTCTTCAAACTGATTATGTCGATATTTATCAATTGCATTGGCCAGAACGCAAAGCCAATTTCTTTGGACAACGCGGATTCAAAGCGCAAGACGATGCTTGGGAAGATAACATTCACGAGGTGTTGACGACTTTGGAAGGTTTTGTCAAGCAAGGAAAAATCAAACATATTGGATTGTCTAATGAAACGCCTTGGGGCTTGATGCGTTTCTTGGAAGAACACAAGTATCACAATTTACCTAAAATCAAAACCGTTCAAAATCCGTATTCATTATTGAATCGCTCTTTTGAAGTAGGAAATGCTGAGGTTTGCTTGCGCGAAAAGGTAGGCTTGTTAGCCTATTCTCCAATGGCTTTCGGACTTTTATCAGGCAAATTTTTGAATGGACAACAACATCCAACGTCTCGATTGGCCTTATTTCCTCAAATGGCACGTTATAGTAGTCCACAATCAGCAGAAGCGACTCGTTTGTACAACGAAATTGCCCAACAAAACGGATTGACTTTAACACAACTGTCTTTAGCATTTATTGAACAACAACCTTTTGTAACGAGTACGATTATTGGCGCTACAACTATGGAACAATTAAAAGAAAATATCGACACGATTCAAGTAACACTTTCGGCTGAGGTAATGAAAGCAATTGATGGAGTTCAAGCTATTATTCCTGATCCAGCACCATAAACTAAAAAAGTTTCCAACTTATATAAGGTTGGAAGCTTTTTATTCAAACTTCGTACATCGTAAATCGTATATCGTCTATTTACTTATTCTTCATCCGTTTTCAAAAACTCAAAATCAAAGTCTTCTTTCGGCGGAATAGAATCTACTGCTATACCAGTAGTGTCTTGGTGTTTGCGAATGGTTAAAAAAGAACGTGCATTTCCGGAAAGCGAAACACCATACGGGTTAATGCTATCACTACTAGTTAAAATACCGCGACGCAACATTAAATTACTCAAATAGCGTTGGTTTTTTAAAGCAAATCCTTTCAGATTTCCTTGATCGTCAAACTGATACATGAATTTCTTTGGACTCGGAATAATGGTAGCCAAGTACAAACATTCGTTAAAGGTTAAATCGGCAGGGCTTTTTTGAAAGTAAAAACGGCTGGCTTCGCCAATTCCGTATACATCAGGGCCCCATTCAATAATATTGAAATACACTTCCAACATGCGTTCTTTGTTAACAATTCTGTTGTTTTCTAAGATGTAAACCAAAAGAATTTCCTCCAATTTACGAGATAAGGTTTTTTCACGAGTTAAAAACACATTTTTAATCAATTGCATACTGATAGTACTTCCTCCACGAGAGAATTTTCGAGTCTTGATATTTTTAATAATCGATTGTTTGAATGCCTCTGTAATAAATCCTCGATGTCTAAAGAAAGAAGGATCTTCGGTGGTTAATACGCATTTTTTTAAGTAAGGAGAAATTTGATTTAATGGGGTGTAATTAGGATTAGAAGACCCCACAAAAACAGGTCGCTGACGTACATTTTTAATAATGGCTCGGTATTCAAATTCGCCATTGAGTTTTGCTAAATTGGCTTGACCAAAACGGTAAATGCGTAAATTTTCTTTGTTCAATTTACTATCAAAAACAATGTCTTCTGGTTTGTTTTTATTGAACATAAAGTCCAATTTATAATCAAAACTACCGCTGGCTAACATGCCTTGGAAATTAGTAAATAATCCATCAGGAAGCGAAGTAATAAAATGTTGCGCTTGCATTTTTGGGATACGAATATTCATTTTGTAAATAGTGTCTTCTTCGGTTTCGTATGCTAAATAAGGATGGAATTTAATCTGGTTCAATTGAACGGTTGATGTACTGTCTAAAGAAATAAAATCTTCTCCTAACAAGAATCGATAGTCAAAACGCGCATTGCGAATGACTACATCTTTGCTTGCAATTTTGGGGTGATTGACTTTTAAATTGGCAATAGACGAGTAGCCATCAATATGAAATTCATCGCCATCACTTTCAATATTTTCGATATTCAAACGAATGGAATCAAAACTAGAAAGCAAATGGAATCGTTCGTCAAAATACGGCACTTTTATTGGTCCTCCATCCATATTGAAAAACTGAATATCGGCAGTGCGGTCTCTTGGATCGGCTTCTCCCGCAATACGCCAACGTTGTGCAAACGTGTTGGTTTTAACATGAATTACACTTTCTAAATCGCCTCCGTCTAAGGCTAATTTCTTGATGTCAATCATAGCTTTTTTTCCGTTGTCGTCTAATTTGAAAACCAAATTTTGGATATCCATATCCGTTGGAACCAAATTCAATAATCGGAATATAATGCGTTTTGCTAAAGCAGCATAATCTCTTTTTTCATCTGTTACTTCTTGATTTTTGTTCTTTTTCAAAAAAGCATCAAAGTTGCGAACGTTGCCTTTTTTTATGAGTTGCACCAAACCATTTTTGATTTCTAAAGTACCCAATTGCACATCACCAATCAGCAAATGCCAAAAGCTGATACTGGTTTTCATCTTTTGAATTTTGAATAAAGTGTCGGCATGTTTGGGAGCTAAAACCACATCGGTTAGATTTACGGCTGAAATTCCGTCAAAAGAGGCTGTTTTTATGGTGAATTTACTATCGTAATCACGATCCATTTTCACCACTACTTTCTCTAAAGTTACTTTTAAAATTTCGTCTCTGAAATAATAGAATGTAGCCAAAGTAGAAGCCAATAAAACCAAAAGAATTCCGAGAGTAATTCCTATTTTATTCTTGTTGAATCTCATAAAAATGCCAAATAATTGAAGTTGTAAAGAAAGTAAAAAAAAGCCAATTTTTCAGTTGAAATTAAAAGCGATAGCACTTTTTTGGAGTGATGCAAAAATCCAAACGAACGTCTTTTTCAAAAATATCAGTAATTGAGTTTTCGGCTTCAAAAAAAGAAAGGCCAATTTTGATGGTTTCGGTTTGGCATTCAGACAAAAATTGGTCGTAAAAACCTTTGCCATAACCAACACGATTTCCAAGGGTGTCGAAAGCCAAAAGAGGTACAAACACTACTTGAATTTTGGACGAAGGCACTTCGATTCCGTCCACAGGTTCTGGGATATTGTATTCGTTTTTTTTGATTTTGGTATTGTCAGTTAATAGAAAATGCGTCATTTTTCGTGTGGTAAAATCGGATTTCGAAATCACAATTTCTTTGTCTTTCCCCGATAGCAAATGCAGTAAGAATTCGGTATTGACTTCTTTTTGCTCTTCAATGGGTAAAAAAACGTGGAAATAAGTTTTGTCCCAAATGTCAAGTGCCAACACGCCATTGACAATAGCCAAACTTTTTTCTTCGATTTCGGCTTCTGAAAGATTTTTGCGAAGCGCTTTGTATTGAGTGCGTAATTCGGTTTTTGTCATTGCATGAAAAATAGAAGATAAAAGTAGTATTATTTATTACGACCTAAAAGAAAACGACTGATTTTGATTTGCAAAGATGTTATTTGTAAATTTGGGAACAATTCGAGCCAACACAAAATGACGCCACCAAGCATTGCTTTACAAATACAAACCCTGCCGGACAATCCGGGTGTTTACCAATACTACGATAAGGACGGGAAGATTTTGTATGTGGGCAAAGCCAAAAATCTAAAAAAAAGAGTTTCGTCTTATTTTAATAAAATTCACGACACGGCGAAAACCAACGTTTTAGTTAAGAAAATTGTAACCATCAAACACATTGTGGTGCCTACTGAAACCGATGCGCTTTTGCTGGAAAACAATTTAATTAAAACCTTGCAACCGCGCTATAATGTATTGTTGCGAGACGATAAAAGTTACCCTTGGTTGTGCATTAAAAAAGAACCCTTTTCGCGTATTTTTTCTACTCGGAGAATGGTCAAAGACGGTTCGGAATATTTTGGACCTTATACTAGTTTCAAGACCGTGCATACCATTTTGGATTTAATTAAAGAATTGTATCCTTTGCGCACTTGTAATTACGATTTGAGTGCCAATAATATCGAAAGCGGCAAGTTCAAAGTCTGTTTAGAATACCATATTGGTAATTGTAAAGGACCTTGTGAAGGCTACGAAACCATTGCTGAATACCAGAAACAAGTCGATGCTATTCGCGAAATTCTCAAAGGAAATTTTAAAGAAAGCATGAAAGATTTCAAACGCTTGATGACCGAATTGGCGCAAGAAATGCGTTTTGAAGAAGCCCAAAAAATCAAAGAAAAAATAGAAATTCTCGAAAATTACCAGTCGCGCTCTACGATTATCAATCCGAAAATCACCAATATTGATGTGTTCTCAATTATTTCAGACGAAAGTGCTGCTTATGTCAACTTTTTGCAAATTTCTCACGGTTCAATTATTCGTTCCCATACGATGGAAATCAAAAAGAAATTGGAAGAAACCGATGAAGAACTGCTAGAATTAGCCATAATCGAACTTCGGGAACGTTTCCAGTTATTGTCTAAAGAAATTATTGTGCCTTTTGAAGTCGATTTGGGTGAAAATATTAAAATCACCGTACCGCAATTGGGCGATAAAAAGCAAATTTTAGATTTGTCCATTCGCAACGCCAAGTTTTACCGCATCGAGCAGTTGAAACAATTGCAAATTGTAGATCCTGACCGACACGTCAACCGAATTATGGCGCAGATGCAAAAAGACTTGCGTTTGCCTATAGAACCTCGTCATATAGAATGTTTTGATAACTCCAATATACAAGGAACCAATCCTGTTTCGGCTTGTGTGGTTTTTAAAGATGGTAAACCGAGTAAGAAAGATTACCGCCATTTCAACATCAAGACAGTCGAAGGACCCAATGATTTTGCGTCTATGGAAGAAGTAGTATACCGACGATACAAACGTCTTTTGGACGAAAACCAGCCCTTGCCTCAGTTGATTATTATTGACGGAGGAAAAGGACAATTGTCCTCGGCGTTGAAAAGCATTGACGACTTGGGTCTTCGCGGAAAAATCACCGTTATCGGTATTGCAAAACGTTTGGAAGAACTCTTTTATCCTGGCGATTCCATTCCGCTCTACCTCGACAAAAAATCAGAAACATTAAAAGTCATTCAGCAATTGCGTAACGAGGCGCACCGTTTTGGGATAACCCATCATCGTGACAAACGCAGCAAAGCCGCCCTCAATTCGTCGATAGAATCCATTCCAGGTATTGGCGAAAAGACCATGACGACCCTAATTCAGCACTTTAAAAGTGTTAAACGATTGAAATTGGCCACCGAAAAAGAAATTTCTGAGGTGGTGGGGCTATCAAAAGCCAAAAAAATTACCGACTTTTACACTACCAAATAATTTTTTATGAGCCTATCCCAGCTGTCCGTTCCAAGTCCTCTTTCAAAACCCTTTTTTTCTAAGGAAAAAAAAGGAGCTTCTGTGGTCGCTCTTTTTTTTCAAGAAAAAATAGGCTTTGTTCTTTCGGGGCTATCCACTTCCATCTGGGGCTTGCTATTTACGGCGCTATTCGTATCTGGTTTTCAAAATACTTTTGCACAAGAACAAAAACGACCAAAAATAGGTTTGGTGTTAAGCGGGGGTGGAGCCAAAGGATTTGCTCATATTGGAGTTTTGAAAGTAATTGAAGAGGCTGGAGTTAAAATTGATTACATAGGCGGAACTAGTATGGGTGCTGTTGTTGGAGGGTTGTATGCTTCGGGATATAATGCGGCTCAAATAGATTCTATTTTCCAGACTACAAATTTTGACGAATTATTAAATGACTTTATTCCAAGGTCTTCCAAGAGTTTTTATGAAAAACGCAATGATGAGTCGTATGCTTTAGTGCTTCCGTTTAATAAATTCCGCATCGGAATTCCCGAAGCATTGTCTAAAGGGTTGTACAATTTTAATTTGCTGAGCAGGTTGACTAGAAATGTGAGACATGTGAAAGATTTTAATCAGTTACCAACTCCGTTTTTATGCATTGGAACTAATATTGAGACAGGAAAACAAGTGCTACTTAATAAAGGAAATTTGGCACAAGCCATGTTAGCAAGTGCCGCTTTCCCATCGTTATTTTCACCCATTGAAATCGATGGAGAATTACTGGTTGATGGTGGCGTGGCGAATAATTACCCTATCGAAGAAGTCCGAAATTTAGGGGCTGATGTGGTTATAGGTGTAGATGTCCAGGATGAATTGTTAGATCGAAATCAGCTTAAAAATGCAACTAAAATATTGGTTCAGATTACTAATCTCCAGTCAATTGAAAAAATGAAGAGCAAAATTCAAGATACGGATGTTTATATTAATCCTGATATAAAAGATTATGGTGTTATTTCTTTTGACAAAGGCAAAGAAATAATAAGAAAGGGAGAAGAAGCTGCATTCTCTGTATACGAAAAAATTCATGCTCTTACTGATTCTCAGAATCCATATATAAAACCCAAATTAGATGTCGTAAAAGACAGTTTACAATTGGTTCAAATTAAGACTAACCCATTGAATAATTTTACTGAAGATTATGTTTTGGGTAAATTACGGTTTAAACCTGGACAAAAAATAACGTATTCTCACTTACAATCGGGAATAAATACAATTAATGCCACAGAAAATTTTAATGCGATTAGTTATTCTTTTGAAAACGAAGAAAAAGTAGAGAGTCTTAATCTGAAATTGGAAGAAAACCCAATAAAGACATATTTGAAATTTGGATTGCATTATGATGATTTATTTAAAAGCGGTGTCTTGGTTAATTTGACTAATAAAAACACTCTTTTTAAAAACGATCTTGCTTCTTTAGATTTGGTTTTGGGGGATAATTTTAGATACAATTTAGATTATTACATTGATAATGGATTCAATTTTAGTTTTGGTTTTAAATCGCAATTCAATCAGTTTAATAAGAATGTTTCGCAGAATATTACAGATTTAAACTTGGGATCATTTGGGATAAATGAAATCAATGTTGATTTTATGGATTTATCCACTCAGGCATATTTGCAAAAAGGCTTGGCACAGAGCTTTTTGGTTGGTGCAGGGGTAGAAGTAAAATACTTGCGTATTTCTTCACAAACATTAGCGATTGCCAATCCGATAATTGATAAAAGTAGTTATTGGAGTGGATTTGGATATGTCAAATTTGATTCGTTTGATAATAAATATTTTCCGAAACAAGGGTTGTATTTTACGGCTGATTTTCAATCGTATTTGTTTTCGTCTGATTATAACAACAATTTTAAACCCTTTTCAATTTTTAAGGCTAATTTTGAGAAGGCTGTAACGATTTGGGATAAATTAATATTAAAATTTCAAGGTGATGGAGGTTTGCCTATTGGAAATGATGGTGTCCCATTTTTTAATTTTGTTTTAGGGGGATATGGGTATAATAGCATCAATAACTTTAGACCATTTTACGGTTACGATTTCTTGAGTGTAGCAGCTAATAGTTATATAAAAGTGACAGGAACTATTGATTATGAATTTTATAGGAAGAATCATTTGAACTTCTCTGCTAATTTTGCAAATTTGGGCGACAATCTTTTTCAATCCGGTGATTGGATTGCTTTTCCAAAACACTCTGGTTATGCTGTTGGCTATGGATTAGAAACAGCTATTGGGCCTATAGAGGCAAAATATTCTTGGTCTCCAGAAAATGCCAAAGGATATACTTGGTTTAGTGTTGGTTTTTGGTTTTAGTGTTTCAATCAGGCGTTTTTAGCTTTTAAAACTCTTAATTTTTTGAATTTTATTGAGAATTTTGATGGAATATGTTTAAAATAAATTAAAATAATCATTAAAAAAGGTACTTATTTTTTTATTATGTAAAAAAATAAGTGTTTTCGGATTTATAAATGACAAATCTTCTGTTAAAGTCTATTTTAATGAAAAAAAACTATTGAACTTGCTGTAAATTTGTAAAACAAAAATGAAAGGGGTGGTTTCCTTTCGGTTTTGATATAAATTTCATAATTTATAGTTTTTTGGTTAGTTAATAGCACAAAAACTCAGTCAATATTTGACTGAGTTTTTTTGTTTTAATACTTTTGGTACAGAAATGGTAAAAACCATCCCCAACTATAATTATGAAAAAAGCACTATTTATTTTGCTCCTACTGACAACACTTGGTTTTGACACCCAAAGTGAAGCTACTTTTGGTGTAGGAGAATGGTTTAAATTCCGAATTCATTATGGGTTTGTTAATGCTGGTTATGCTACTTTAGAAGTAAAGGAAGCGAGTGTTAATAATGAAAAAGTTTTCCATCTAGTAGGGAAAGGCTATACTACTGGGTTCTCTCGTTTTTTTTTCAAAGTAGACGATTTATATGAAAGCTACATCAATAAAGAAACATTTGTTCCATATCAGTTTGTTCGAAAAATTGATGAAGGAGGATACACTAAAAACCAAGAAGGTTTTTTCAATACAAACCTAAATAAGGTAGTAGTAAAAGATTACAAACACAGAACGGAAAAAGTTTTTGTGATTCCAAAAAACACTCAAGATATCCTTTCTGCGTTTTATTATCTTCGAAATTCTCCCAATATTAATAAAATTAAGCCAGGCGAGTCTGTTGCTATTGATATGTTTTTTGACGATGAAACTACAAAGTTTAAGTTAAAATTCATTGGTCGGGACGATATTAAAACTAAATTTGGCACTATTGCTACGATGATTTTTAGACCCTTAGTACAATCAGGAAGGGTTTTTAAAGAACAAGAAAGTGTAACAGTTTGGATTTCAGATGATGATAATAAGATTCCTCTTCGAATTCAAGCTAGTTTAGCCGTAGGTTCCATCAAAGCAGATTTAGATGCATTCAAAGGATTGAAAAATCCATTTAAAGTAAAACAGTAATGACTAGTACCAATAGTTCTTCAGCTATTTTAAAAGAAATTGATTTAAAATACGGCGCCATCAATCAAAAAACTGAAACACAACTTGAAGGATTGCTTTGGTCTAAGCCAATTACCTATTGGGATTACATTCAAACGGATGCTTTGTTGAGTCTTCAAACGCAAAGAACTACGCTCCCTGACGAAATGGTATTTATCATGTACCATCAGGTCAATGAATTGATTTTTAAAATGATTCTATGGGAAATGCGTCAAATTTCCTATTGTCAGGACATTAAAATTGATTTTTTTACGGAACGTTTAATGCGCATTAGTCGTTATTTTGATATGTTGACCACTTCGTTTGAAATCATGGAAAACGGGATGGAAGTAGAGCAATACATGAAATTTAGAACTACATTAACCCCAGCCAGTGGTTTCCAAAGTGCACAGTACCGTCTAATTGAGTTTTGCTCTACCGATTTAATTAATTTAATAGACCATCGATTTAGAGCTTCTATTGATAGAGATACTTCGTTTGAATATGCTTTTGAACATTTGTATTGGCAAGCCGCAGGAAAAGATTATAAGACAGGGGAAAAATCGTTTCTTTTGGAAGAGTTCGAAAGAAAATACAAAAATGTTTTCTTGAGTCATATGCAAGAATACAATACGATAAATATTTGGCAAAAGTTCCAACAATTGCCGCTTGAAGACCAACAAAATGCATCATTAATCCAAGCGATGCGTCATTTGGATTATACGGTAAATATTACTTGGGTAATGCAACATTTGAACGTCGCTATTAAATATATAGATCAAAGTGGTTTGGGAGATGGAGAAGCTACTGGAGGTAGTGATTGGAAAAAATACATGCACCCTAAATACCAAAGAAGAATATTTTTTCCTGAATTATGGAGTGCTGAGGAATTAGCCAGTTGGGGAGAAACTAAATAATATAATTGCTTAATGTTAAAAAGAATACCGCCCTTTTTCTTAACCGTAATTATTCTGCTATCTGTTCTTTCTTGTACTAAAAATCAAGAAAGTTTGGATGAACAGGAAATTCAATCTGCTCCTAAAAAGAGTGAGTTTGGCTTTACCTATGCTGATTTTAATGTTATTCATGATACAATTAAAAAGGGAGATACTTTTGGCAGCATCATTGAAAGACAAAATATAGGAGACAAGGAAGTGTATGATATTATCGAAAAAGTCAAAGACACTTTTGATGTGCGTATCATGCGATACAACAAACCCTATGTATTACTTAGGTCAAAAGACAGAAAGAATAAATTACAGGTTTTTATCTATCAACCCGATGCGGTGAATTACTACGTAATTGATTTACGAGATACTTCGGTCGTAGCTTATAAAAAAACCAAACCTATTACACTCAAACGAAGAACGATTGGTGGTGTTTTAAAAAGCTCGCTTTCTGAAACATTGGAAAGTGCTAGAGTAGAAGGGGCTTTGGCAAGTAAAATCACCAAAATATATGCGTGGTCGATTGATTTTTTCAAATTAAAAAAAGGAGATCGTTTTGCTTTAACGTTTACCGAAAGATATATCAACGATTCCATTTATGATGGTGTAGATAGCTTGGAAGCTGCATTTTTTGAATACAAAGGCAAGATAGTATATGCGTTTCCTTACTCATCAAATTCTTCAGGAAAGATTGAATATTATGACGACGAAGGAAAAACATTGAAGAATTTCTTCTTAAAAACTCCAATTAAATTTAGTAGAATTACTTCGCGATACAGCTCGAATAGATTGCATCCCGTTCAAGGAATTTGGAAAGCTCATAAAGGAACTGATTATGCAGCACCTTATGGGACGCCAATAACCACTACGGCAGCAGGTGTTGTAGAACAAACGGGTTTTACTACAGGAAACGGGAATTTTGTAAAAGTAAAACACAACGGAACCTATTCAACACAATACCTTCACATGTCTAAAATTTTGGTTAGACGAGGTCAGCATGTAACTCAAGGACAAATTATAGGTAGAGTGGGAAGTACAGGATTAGCTACAGGGCCTCATGTGTGCTATCGTTTTTGGAAAAATGGTGTTCAGGTGGATGCCTTGCGCTTAAAACTTCCTACAGGTGAATCAATGGCAGGCGCTTCTAAAAAGCGATACTTACAACAAATCGAACCCCTAAAAAGAGAGTTAGATAGTGTAGCTAACTTATAAAAATAGCTCTTTTCCTTAAAATTGTGATATGTTTTGGGTACAAGTTGTATTCAAACTAATTTCAGTATTTTTGCCCGAAATTAAAAAATAACAGAACAAACCAATTATAAAAATGGCTTTACAAACAGTTAATCCTACCCAAACTGCTGCTTGGGCAAAATTGCAACAACATTACAATGCAATAGCATCAACTACTATGCAAGAACTATTTCAGGCAGATGCATCTAGAGTTGAAAAATTCAATTTAAAATGGAATGATTTTCTTTTGGATTATTCTAAAAATAGAATCAATCAAGAAACGATAACTTTATTGTTGGAATTAGCAAATCAGGTGGGTTTGAAAGAATCTATTGCGTCTTATTTTGAGGGAGAATTAATCAATCAAACAGAAAACAGAGCAGTACTTCATACGGCTTTACGTGCTAAAGAATCTGCGATAATTAACGTAGAGGGTCAAAACGTAATGCCAGAAGTGTATGCGGTAAAAAATAAAATTAAAACGTTTACTAACGAAGTTGTTTCGGGTAAACGAACAGGATATACTGGTAAAACGTTTACCGATATTGTTAATATTGGTATTGGTGGTTCCGATTTGGGACCAGCCATGGCGGTAGAAGCCTTACAATTTTATAAAAATCATTTGAATGTTCATTTTGTTTCCAATGTAGATGGAGACCATGTTAATGAAATCATCAAAAAAATCAATCCAGAAACCACTTTGTTTGTGATTGTTTCTAAAACGTTTACCACACAAGAAACGTTGACTAATTCAGAAACTATTAAAGAATGGTTTTTGAAATCGGCAAAACAAGAAGATGTAGCGAAGCATTTCGTTGCGGTTTCCACTAATTTAGATAAAGTAACAGAGTTTGGGATTAATCCAGACAATGTTTTTCCAATGTGGGATTGGGTTGGAGGTCGTTTTTCATTGTGGAGTGCGGTAGGGCTTTCTATTAGTTTGGCTATTGGATTTGAAAATTACGATGCTTTATTAAGTGGTGCCAATGAAATGGACGAGCATTTTAAGAGCGCTGATTTCGATCAAAATATCCCGGTGACATTAGCTTTATTGAGCGTTTGGTACAATAATTTTTTTGGGGCTGAAAGTGAAGCTTTGATTCCGTACACACAATATTTACAAAAATTAGCCCCTTATTTACAACAGGGAACAATGGAAAGTAATGGTAAAAGTGTAGGACGTGATGGAAAACCAGTCAACTATCAAACTGGGACTATCATTTGGGGAGAGCCAGGCACGAACTCCCAACACGCCTTTTTTCAATTAATTCACCAAGGAACAAAAGTGATTCCTGCTGATTTTATTGGATTTGTGAAACCATTATATGGAGATGATAATCACCATGATAAATTGATGTCTAACTTTTTCGCCCAAACAGAAGCGTTGTTGTATGGTAAAACAGAAGCGCAAGTACAAGCTGAATTTGACAAACAAGGGTTGTCAAAAGAAAAAGCAGCAGCTTTGTTGCCGTTTAAAGTGTTTACAGGAAACAAACCAACGAATACTTTATTAATTCAAAAATTAACTCCAAAATCATTGGGTTCTTTGATCGCTATGTACGAACACAAAATATTTGTTCAAGGGGTAATTTGGAATATTTTTAGTTTTGATCAATGGGGAGTGGAGTTAGGAAAACAATTAGCCAATTCTATTCTAGATGAAATCAATACTAAAACAGTTAAAAATCACGATAGTTCTACTTCGTTTTTATTGAATCATTTTTTGAAAAATAAATAAGTCGAGAACTTAGATTGTAAATAGTATATAAAAAAGCGCTTTGATTCAGTTCAATGCGCTTTTTTTTAATGAGTATGTTGTTTTAAAGATTATTGTTCGAATACAGTTTGTAATTATTGTGGAATCAATAAAAGAGAGATTGAAAATATTTCAATTGTATTTTTTTTGTTGCAACCCCTTGAAAAATCATCATTAATTCAAAATAAATACATAAAAGATGATTTTTTTAACGTTGTATTAACGTATTAAGACAAAAATGTTATAATTTTGCCAAAAATAAATTAACAAACAACAATGAAAACAATGAAAAACTGGTTACTTACAGGATTAATGTTTTTAATAGTTTCTACAGCTTTCTCACAAGGGAAAGTAACTGGAACTGTTACAGATGGTAAAGGTTCTTTGCCTGGAGCAAATATTGTTATTAAAGGAACAAAAATTGCTGTTTCAACAGATTTTGATGGAAAATTCTCTATCAACACAACTGCTAATTCAGGTGAATTAGTTATTTCTTTTATTGGTTACAAATCAAAAACAGTTAAGTTTAATGGTGCAACTAATGTTGGTACTGTTGCTTTAATTGCTGATGATAATCAATTACAAGAAATTGTAGTAAGAAGTTCAGTAGTGGACGTTGCTAAAGATAGAAAAACGCCAGTGGCAGTTTCTACTATTAAAGCGGCAGAAATTCAAGAAAAACTAGGTTCTCAAGAATTTCCTGAAATTTTAGCTAATACACCTTCTGTATATGCTACTAAATCAGGGGGTGGTTTTGGAGATTCAAGAATTAATATTCGTGGATTTGATCAAAAGAATGTTGCTGTGTTGATTAACGGGGTTCCTGTTAATGATATGGAAAACAGTTCTGTATATTGGAGTAACTGGGCAGGTTTGTCTGATGTAACTTCAGCGATGCAAGTACAAAGAGGTTTAGGTTCTTCTAAATTAGCTATTTCATCTGTAGGGGGAACTATTAACGTAGTAACTCGTTCTGCTGACATGAAAGAAGGCGGAAGTGTTTCAGTTGGTTTTGCCAATGATAACTACCTTAAAAAAGCATTTTCATATTCAACAGGTGTAATGAAAAATGGTTTATCAACTTCTGTTTTGTTAAGTCAAACAACAGGAGACGGTTATATCGACGGAACTAAATTTGAAGGAGGAAACTACTTCATTGGAATTGGTTATAAAATTAATCCAAAACACGATTTAGAATTTACTATTACTGGTGCGCCACAATGGCACAACCAAAGATCTACTGCTCCAACAATTGCGCAGTTTATTAAATATGGTACTAATGGTGAGCCAAACAGAAGATACAACAACGATTGGGGTATATTAAATGGTCAAGAGTATAACTTTAGAACTAATTATTACCACAAACCAATTGCGTCTTTAAACTGGGATTACAAAATCAGCGACAAAACTAAATTATCTACAGTAGTGTATGGTTCTTGGGGTCGTGGTGGAGGATCTAACGGTGCTGGAGCAATGAGAGGAAATAGATTTTTCTCTGACAACTTAAGATTGCCTAATGGTATCATCAATGTTGATTTAATTAAAGCTTGGAATTCAGGTACAAGTATAGTTATACCTGGTACTGCTGGAACATCTACAAGAAGTTTAGTTTCTGGAGCTTACCAAAATAGTTCTTCTACATCTAATAATACTTCAAACGGTATTACAAAAATTGCTTCAATTAATTCACACAACTGGTACGGTGGTGTGGTTAACTTGAATACAAAATTATCTGAAAGATTTACTTTGGATTTTGGTGTTGATGCAAGAACATATAGAGGTATTCACTATCAAAACATTGTTGATTTGTTAGGTTCAACTAACTATGCAGATAATACAGATGTTAATAATCCAAATAGAGTATTAACAGCTACTTATGCTGCAAGACCTAATTTAAATCCTTTCTTTAGTTTGGATTACCAAACAGCTAAAATTAATTACAACAATGATGGTTTAGTGAACTGGTATGGAGCATTTACACAGTTAGAGTATTCTTCTAATAAATTAACTGCATTCTTCCAAGGAGCTATTTCTAATCAAGGATTTAGAAGAGATGATTATTTCTTGTACTTAACTCCAAACCCACTTTCTTCTACTGATTACAAAAATTTATTAGGAGGAAACGTTAAGGGAGGTGCTAACTACAACATTAACGACAATCATAATGTATTTGTAAATGCAGGGTATTATTCAAAACAACCTTTCTTTAATGCAGTATATCCAAACAACAAATCTTTAGTAAATGAAAATTTGACTAATGAAAAAGTATTAGGATTAGAAGCAGGATACGGTTTCCGTTCTGCAGTATTCAATGCAAATGTTAACTTATACCACACTTCATGGAAAGATAGATATCAAAGAGCTAACGATGCAGATGTTGCTAACCCAGGTGGTTATTACGATTTTGCTGGAATCACTCAAGTTCACTCTGGTATTGAAGTAGATATGAATGCAAAAATAGGTGATAAATTAAAATTGAACGGAATGTTCTCATTAGGGAAATGGGTATATGAAGGCAATATCACTGGAAGAAGATTTGACGTTAACAACAATAACATTTCAGGAGGAACAACAACTACTTACTTCGTAGATGGAACAAGAGTTGGGGATGTAGCTCAAATGACTGCTAGTATAGGTGCTGCTTATGAATTAGCTCCTAGATTTAATGTTGATGCTAACTATAGATTATCTGATAAATTATTTGCAAGTTTAGATCCTACTAAACAAACTTCTGCAACAAACAAAGGGACATTAGAATTACCTTCTTATGGATTAGTTGATGCTGGAATTTCATACAGATTCTTGTTAGGTTCTGACAAATCTAAATCCTTGAATTTCAGATTAAACATCAATAACTTATTTGACGAAGTTTATATTGCTGAATCAAGAACTAACATTTTTGCAAGTGATTTTGTTTCAGGAACATCTGGACCAACTTATGCATCTGCAAATAGAACGTTTAATGGTGTAGCTGATGCTAACCAAGTGTTCTTCGGATTTGGAAGAACATGGAATTTCACATTGCGTTATAACTTCTAAGTAAAGAAAGTTACTACATACAAACGGCAACTTCCATAAAAAGGAGTTGCCGTTTTTTTTGTACCATTTTTTTACTATATTTGAAATTCAATAAAATAGAAAACATGTACGAGTTCATTCAAAAATTTCATTCAGGTTGGGCGTATTTAGCCATTTTAGTTTTAGTAATAGCGGTGGTTAATTCCTTTATTGGGAAATCATCTCAAAAAGAGTTTATTGCTAAAGATCGCAAAATTGCTTTGTTTGCTTTAATAGGAACTCATATTCAATTGTTAGTAGGCTTAGTGTTGTATTTTGTATCTCCATTAGGTTCAGCTGTTTTTGGACAAATGAAAAATGAAGCTTACCGATTGACATCTTTAGAACATCCATTGATTAATATCATTGCTATTGTTTTGATCACAATCGGTTGGTCTAAACACAAAAAAGCAGCTACAAGTGAAGCTAAGTTCAAATACATTGCTATTTTTTATGGTTTAGGATTGGTTTTAATCTTAAGTAGGATTCCTTGGAGTTTGTGGTTCTAAAATTATGAAGTCCTGAAAAGGACTTTTTTTATCTAGTGTAATGCAATTAGATATCAATTTAATACAGAATAAATGAGAAAAATGATAGTAGTATTGTTTTTGGTTGCTATAGTTGGTTTGGCTTGGAGCCAAACAGCGGCTGTAGTTAAACAAAAAGTAATAACAGCAAAAGATACTCTTAAAAAAACTAAATTAGGATTAGTACCGCAGGAAATCCAAATAGACAGTACTTTTATAGATCCAATACAATGGAAACTGTATAAAAAATCAGTAATTGCTTCCTACTATGCTGATAAATTTAATGGAAAGAGAACTACTAGTGGGAAAAAATTCAGTAATAGCGGTTATACCGCAGCTCACAAAAAGTTACCTTTTGGAACAAAAGTTAGGGTTACTAATGAAGCTAATGGAAACACTGTAATTGTAGAGATTACAGACAGAGGACCTTTTGTGCGATCTAAAGAAATTGATTTAACTAAACGCGCTTTTATGGATCTTGCAGACAATAAAAGAAGTGGTATGTTGCGTGTAAAAATTGAAATTGTAGAAAACTAAGTTACCATTTTGTAAACGGATTGTTGCTTAAATAGGAATTGTAATAGCGATGATCTTGTGTTACTTCAAGCCCTAACCATTTTGGTTTTTCAAATATTTCAGCCTCCGATTCTAATTCGACTTCAGCCATCAGTAAACCTTCGTTTTCTCCTATAAATTCATCCACTTCAAATAGGTGTTTTCCCACTTGCACTTCGTAACGATTTTTTTCAATTATTCCTTTTTCACAAAGTTGTAATAACGCTTTTGCTTCATCAACTGGAATTTCTTTTTCCCATTCAAAACGCGACATTCCTGCTTCGTTTGTTTTTCCTTTAATGGTTAAAAATCCTTTTCCCCCTTTTATACGCACACGTACGGTACGTTCAGGTGTAGAATTTAAATAGCCTTGTGCAATATGATTTTTGCGCAAGGCATCGCTTTTAAATGCGTCTGAAGTAACTAAAAATTTGCGTTCTATTTCTACCATCGATCCAATTGATTTTCTTGTTTTCAAAGTTAGTTGATTTTGACGTAACCTTTTTGTATAAATTTGTGCTATGCTCGAAAATAACTCTAATAGAAAGATTATTCACATTGACATGGATGCATTTTATGCTTCTGTGGAACAAATGGACAATCCAGAATTGAGAGGGAAGCCTATTGCTGTTGGAGGCTCTGAAAATAGAGGGGTAGTAGCAGCAGCAAGTTATGAAGCTAGAAAATTTGGAGTTCGAAGTGCAATCAGCGGTGTTTTGGCTAAAAAAAATTGTCCAGAACTAATTTTTGTCAAACCACGTTTTGATCGATACAAAGAGATTTCAAAAAAAATACACAAAATTTTCCATGACTATACCGACTTGGTGGAGCCGCTTTCGCTTGACGAAGCATATTTAGACGTTACCCATAACAAAAAAGGAAATCCAAGCGCCACTTTATTAGCACAAGAAATACGATTACGTATTTTGAATGAAGTCGGCTTAACGGCTTCGGCAGGAATTTCGATTAACAAGTTTGTGGCTAAAATAGCTAGTGATTATAACAAACCCAATGGACAAAAAACGGTTAATCCAGAAGAAGTGATTTCGTTTTTGGAGGAATTACCTATTAGGAAGTTTTATGGAGTTGGGAAAGTTACTACTGAAAAAATGTACCAATTGGGAATTTTTACTGGATTAGAACTAAAGAGTAAATCGTTAGATTTTTTATCAACCCATTTTGGCAAATCGGGCGCTTTTTATTACCATGTAGTACGTGGCATTCATAATAGTGAAGTCAAGCCGAATCGGATTACAAAATCAGTTGCTGCAGAACATACATTTGACACCAACTTGTCATCTGAAATTTTTATGTTGGAACAACTCGAAAACATAGCGACCAACTTAGAACGTCGTTTAAAAAAGCACAATATTGCAGGCAAAACAGTGACCTTGAAAATCAAATACAGCGATTTTACACAACAAACAAGGAGTAAAACAGTACCTTATTTTATTGCTGATAAAGGATTAATTTTTGAAAATGTAAAAGAATTATTGTATCAAGAGCGAATGAAAGATTCGGTTCGATTACTCGGAATTTCGTTGAGTAATTTGAATACAGAACAAAAGAAAACGGTAGTGGTGCAATTACAGTTTGCTTTTTAATAAAAAACCCCATTACGATTCGTAATAGGGTTATATTTATTGATAGGAAGTACCCTAATTAATCTTTTAGTTTTGAGAGTAATCGTAAGAATTCCATGTACAACCAAACCAAGGTAATCATTAATCCCATAGCACCATACCATTCCATATATTTTGGCATTTTTCTATTAGCACCTTCTTCAATTTGGTCAAAATCAAGGAATAAGTTCATGGCAGCAATTACAATAACGAAAACGCTAATTCCAATACTCATCATTGAACTTCCATAGTGTACAGGTACAAAACTGGTAAATAAAGAAATCAACCAAGAAATCAAGTAATAGGTAGCAATGGCTAATGTAGCTGCTATTACAATAGATTTAAAACGTTCAGTAACTTGAACGATTTTGAATTTGTACAATCCCAAACAAACCACAAAGGTTACTAAAGTAGCCCCAACAGCTTGGGTTACAATTCCTGGAAATTTTAATTCAAAAATTGCCGAGATTCCCCCAATGAATAACCCTTCAAAAATAGCATACCCAGGAGCTAAATAACCTGAGAGCTGTGGTTTAAATGTAGCAATAACGACTAAGATAAGTCCCATAACAGCACCTCCAATCATTGGAACCATTGGACTTTGTCCGTTGGCTGCCATCCACCAAGTTATCATAGCGGCTGCGGTCAAAAGTAAAAACAGAATTAAACTTTTGTTCATTGTGCCTGCTATAGTCATTGTTTGTTCGTGACCAATTATTGTTGCTTCGTGAACTTCTTCTTTGGCAGAAGTAAAAATTTTATTGTTTAAAAACGGGTTTTTTGAATTTGAACTCATAGTATTTTAGATTTAGTACCTCAAAAGTAAAATATATTTTGATAACTAAATGTTTAATTATTCATAAATTTTTACAATAAAAAGCCCTCTTTCGGAGGGCTTTTTTAACTATAAATAGACTCTATTATTCTATTTCAGAAACTCTTAAGGTGTTTACCATTCCTTTGTCAGTAATAGGCATTGCTGCTAAGTTGATTAAGAAATCTCCTTTTTCAACGAATCCTTTTTGTCTTGCGATTTCATTTACATCGGTTACGGTATCATCAGTACTTACTGATTTAGCATAGTAAAAAGATTTAACTCCCCATAATAGGTTTAATTGAGTTAGGATTCTTTTGTTTGATGTAAAAACTAAAATATGAGCAGATGGTCTCCAAGAAGAAATTTGGAAAGCAGTATATCCACTATTAGTTAATGTACAAATGGCTTTTGCTTTGATTACGTTAGCCATTTGTGCTGCGTGTTGACAGATTGTTTTAGTGATAAAACGATTTGTTCTAACTTGTGGCGTGTTTTGAGGCACTTTGATTAGTGGAGAATCTTCTACTGCTTCAATGATTTGGGTCATTTTTTGAATAACCTGAACAGGATAATTTCCTGCTGCTGTTTCTCCAGAAAGCATTACTGCATCAGCACCATCCATAACTGAGTTGGCTACGTCATTTACTTCAGCACGAGTTGGAGTTAAACTAGTAATCATCGTTTCCATCATTTGTGTTGCTACAATAACTGGGATACGAGCTGTTTTAGCTCTTACGATTAATTCTTTTTGTACCAATGGTACTTCGTGAGCAGGAAGTTCAACCCCTAAATCTCCACGAGCTACCATTAAAGCATCGCAATAAGCTACAATTTTGTCCATGTTCTCTAATGCTTCTGGCATTTCGATTTTGGCAACAATTGGAATTTTAAATTCGGAATGCTCAGCGATTAATTCTTGAAGGTCTTGTAAGTCTCTTGGTGTTTTTACGAATGAAAGTGCAATCCAATCTACTTGTTGTCCAATAGCAAAAATAGCATCTGCAATATCTTTTTCAGTCAATGCAGGAAGTGAAATTTTCGTATTTGGAAGGTTAACTCCTTTTTTAGATTTCAATTCACCACCTTGTATTACTTTGGCAACAACTTCTGATTTCTTGTCAGTTGAAACAATTTCGAAAATCAATTTTCCATCATCTAACAAAATTCTTTCTCCCGGATTTACATCGTTTGGAAAGTTTTGGTATTTCATGAAAACTCTTTCTTTTGTTCCAATGATATCTTCGGCTGTAGTAAAAGTGATTAAATCACCATCGTTTACTACTACACCTTCTTCCATAACTCCTACACGAAGTTTAGGTCCTTGTAAGTCAGCTAATATTCCTGTTGTATAACCGTATTCTTCGTTGATACTACGGATAGCGTTAATTCGTTCTTTAACATCATTATAATCGGCATGCGAAAAATTTATTCTAAACACATTAACTCCTGCCTCAATCATGTCTTTGATGATTTCTCTAGTGCTGCATGCAGGTCCAAGTGTAGCTACAATTTTTGTTTTCTTGTTTGTTTTAAGCATTTCTATTAAAAAATTAAATTGTTTTTAGATTTTATGGTTTCTGTGTCCACTACATAAACGGTAGATAGACTTTTAATGGTTTTTAGTTTTTTTATAATGTCAGTGATTTTTACGTCATCTTCATCGCTTTCAATTTTTAAAAAATAATCCACCTTTTTCAATTCGGGAAGTAAAAACACTTTTGTGGCCACTTCCTGAGAACTGTTTGAAAATAAATCTTGGTTTATTATTTCTTTTTGTCCAATAACTTCATTTTTGTTCTGAATCAGATTCCAAGAAATGAAATTGTCTTCGTCATTAAAGTAAAATCTTGAAAATTGAGTTTCACCTTCCTTAATGCTAATTTGAATCTCCTCTTTACTTTTACTTAAATTGATTGGAAGGTGTTGATTGATAAAATAAGCCAACCGGTAATCTTCCAATGTAGTATGAATGGCAATTAGATAATAATCTATTTCGTCGAATTCGTCAAGATCTAATTTATGAATAGCCATTTCATCACAAAATAAGGTGTAAATATACTATTTCTAATTTAGCTAGTTGCTTGAAACTTGGGTTGTTTTTGTTAAATTATCAACGAAAACGTTATAGATTGAAGAAAATCGTATTATTTTTTATCTATTTTTTCTTGAAATGCAAAATAGGCGCGTTGGGATGCTTTTTCTTCTGCTTTCTTTTTGGAAGTAGCTCTGGCTTTGGCAATTACTTTTTCGTCAATACTCAATTTAACGCCAAAAAGTCGTTCCCCGTCAATGCCATTATCTTCAAAAATATCATAATGAAATTGTCTTTTTTCTTTTTGACACCATTCGATAACTAAGCTTTTGTAGCTAATTACTTTGCCTTCCAATCGGGCAATATCAACATAAGGAATAATGACTCTTTTCCGAATGAATTTTTCGCAAAATTCGTATCCTCTATCCAAATAAATAGCACCTACTAAGGACTCAAATATGTTGCCGTGAATGTTGTCTCCAAAGTGTTGAACGGGTACTTTACTTTCAACAAATTGAACTAGATTTAAGTCTTTACCTAATTCATTTAAATGCTCTCTACTGACAATTTTGGAACGCATTTTAGTTAAGTAACCCTCGTCTCCCGTAGGAGCTTCGTTGAATAAGTGACCAGCAATTACAGCGCTTAACATGGCGTCACCCAAAAATTCTAAACGCTCGTAATTGATAGGATTGCCCACTTCGTCTAAAATATTAGAGGAACGATGCGTGAAGGCTTTTTTATAAAAATCAATATTTTTTGGTGTAAACCCTAGAATTTTTTCGATAGCGCCAAAAAAAATCCCGTCTTCAAGAGAACGGGATTTCGAAAATATTTTTCTAATAATACGCATAGTACTATTTTAGATGTCTAATTTTTTAACCAACACACAAGCATTGTGTCCACCAAAACCAAAAGTATTACTCATCAATACTTTAACATCTCTTTTTTGAGCTACGTTAAAAGTGAAGTTTAATTTTGGATCGATACTTTCATCGTCTGTGAAATGATTGATTGTTGGAGGAATAATTCCGTATTTCAAAGAAAGAATAGATGAAATAGTTTCAATTGCTCCAGCAGCACCTAAAAGGTGACCTGTCATTGATTTAGTCGAATTCAAGTTCATAGTGTAAGCGTGATCGCCAAAAACTTGTTCGATGGCTTTAGACTCGGCTAAATCTCCTAATGGAGTTGAAGTTCCGTGCATATTTACACCGTCAACATCTGTAGGTTTTAAACCCGCATCTCTTAAACAGTTCAGCATTACATTTCTTGCGCCTAATCCTTCTGGATGTGGTGCTGTAATATGATATGCATCGGCTGACATTCCGCCTCCGCCAATTTCACAATAAATTTTAGCGCCACGAGCTACTGCATGTTCGTATTCTTCTAATATTAGCGCTCCAGCTCCTTCGCCAAGTACAAATCCGTCACGGTCTTTGTCCATTGGTCTTGAAGCAGTTTTTGGATCGTCATTTCTTGTAGAAAGGGCGTGCATTGCATTAAATCCGCCCATACCAGCAATAGTTACTGCAGCTTCAGAACCACCAGTTACCATTACATCAGCATGACCTAATCGAATATAATTAAATGCGTCAATAATTGCATTGGTTGATGATGCACATGCTGAAACAGTTCCGAAATTAGGGCCTCTAAAACCGTATTTTATAGAAATGTGTCCGCAAGCAATATCACCAATCATTTTTGGGATAAAAAATGGATTGAATTTTGGAGTTCCATCGCCAGCAGCAAAATTCAATACTTCAATTTGAAATGTTTCTAGTCCGCCAATTCCGGATCCCCAGATCACTCCTGCACGATCTTTATCTAATTTTTCTAAATCAAAATTAGCATCGTTCATTGCTTCTGTCGAAGAAACTACTGCATATTGTGCGTAGCGATCCATTTTTCGAGCTTCTTTTCTGTCGATAAAATCTTCAACGTTGAAGTTTTTCAATTCACAAGCAAATTGTGTTTTGAATTTTGAAGCATCAAAATAAGTAATAGGAGCAGCACCACTAACGCCGTTAATTAGTCCGTCCCAATATTCTTGAATGTTATTTCCAATAGGAGTTAATGCTCCTAAACCTGTAACAACTACGCGACGTAATTCCATAGCTTCTGTATTTTTATCTTTAAACAAACAAAACCCACGATTTCTTTTTTGTATTATTATTACAAAAGAGCTGTGGGTGCTGAATTATATATGTGTTTTTGATTGAAATTCAATCATGTATTAAATTTAAGAAAAATAATAACACCCGAGTACAAAAAGTATCGGGTGTTTTAGTATTATTTTTTAGCTTCCTCGATGTAAGAGATTGCTTGACCTACAGTAGCAATGTTTTCTGCTTGATCGTCTGGAATTTGAATATCAAATTCTTTTTCGAATTCCATGATAAGCTCTACAGTGTCTAAGGAGTCAGCTCCTAAATCGTTAGTGAAGCTTGCTTCTGTTACAACTTCGTTTTCGTCAACACCTAATTTGTCTACGATAATCGCTTTTACTCTTGATGCAATGTCTGACATAATCTTTTAATTTTAGAATTTAATTTGTTGGCAAAAATAAAAAACTTTATTTTAAAACAACTATTTAGTTAATAAATGTGCGAACGAAAATATAAAATTTATTTTAACAAAGGTTTAAGAATGCTATTTTTTTCCGTTTTTTATCCCTTTTTTTGCATAATAAATAGGTTGAAAACATGATAAAAATTGTAATTTTTGCTTCTGGTTCGGGTACTAATGCGGAAAATATTATTCGCTATTTTAAGGCAACGAAAACAGCTTCGGTAGAAGCAGTATTTACTAATAAAGCCGATGCTCAGGTAATACAGCGTGCCGAAAAGCACCAAGTACCCTCTCAAGTTTTTTCCAAAAACGATTTAGAAACAGGAAAAGTACTACAAAAAATTAATGCGATTCAACCTGATTTAATTGTGTTAGCCGGGTTTTTATTAAAATTTCCAGAAACAATTGTGGCCGCTTATCCTGAAAAAATAATCAATATTCATCCTGCCTTATTGCCTAAATACGGAGGTAAAGGCATGTATGGTATGCATGTACACCGTGCTGTAGTTGAAAATAAAGAGTCTAAAACAGGAATTACGATTCATTATGTCAATGAAAATTACGATGAAGGAAATGTTATTTTTCAAAAAGAAGTAACGGTTTTAATTAGCGATACCCCCGAAGTAGTTGCTGCTAAAATCCATGAATTGGAACAAGATCACTTTCCAGTAGTGATTGAAAAATTGATAACTAACGGATAGTTAGTAACGATTTGAACACTATCCTTATAACCTCGTAAACCAATAACCCCATAACCTTTAAAATGCTACATCAAGTACATATTTATACCGATGGCGCTGCCAAGGGCAATCCAGGTCCTGGAGGCTATGGTGTAGTTATGGAATGGGTGGGGCAACCGTACAAAAAAGAATTCTATGAAGGTTTTCGGCATACTACTAATAACAGAATGGAATTATTGGCAGTAATTGTCGGTCTCGAAAAATTAAAAAATCCTAACACCAAAGTTCTTGTAGTTTCTGATTCTAAATATGTGGTGGATTCAGTAGAAAAAAAATGGGTTTTTGGTTGGGAGAAAAAAGGTTTTGTGGGTAAAAAAAACCCCGATTTGTGGAAACGGTTTTTATTGATTTACAAAAAGCATCAAGTCGATTTTAAATGGATCAAAGGACACAACAACCATCCTCAAAACGAGCGTTGCGATGCATTAGCAGTCATGGCTTCAACTCAAAAACAACTTTCGGTGGATGTATTCTACGAAAAAGAAGACCAAAAGCTGTTGTAATAGTACAATTTAGAGGATGTAAAATTCTCTTCACTTTGCTTCTTTGAACCTTTGCAACTCTAAAACTTATAAACTATCTTTGCCCCTTAATTTCGAAACTAAAATAATGAACAAATTATTGATTGTTGGAACGGTTGCTTTCGACGCTATTGAAACTCCGTTTGGTAAAACAGATAAAATTTTAGGTGGTGCTGGAACTTATATTGGTCTTTCGGCTTCTTTTTTCAATTTGCAATCGGCTATTGTTTCAGTAGTTGGGGACGATTTTCCACAAGAATATTTGGATTTATTGACTGCTCGAAATATTGACATTTCAGGTCTTGAAGTGGTAAAAGGAGGTAAAACCTTTTTTTGGAGTGGTTTGTACCACAACGATTTGAACTCAAGAGACACCTTGGCTACAGAACTAAATGTTTTGGCTGATTTCCAACCTAAAGTACCTCAAAACTTCAAAGATGCTGATGTGGTGATGTTGGGTAACTTGCATCCATTGGTACAAAGTAGTGTTTTGGACCAAATGGAAGTAAAACCTAAGTTAGTTGTTTTAGACACAATGAACTTTTGGATGGACTGTGCCTTACCAGAATTATTAGACGTGATGAAACGTATTGACGTAATTACGATTAATGATGAAGAAGCGAGACAACTTTCAGGAGAATATTCATTAGTGAAAGCAGCGGCTAAAATCCATACGATGGGGCCTAAATATGTGGTAATCAAAAAAGGGGAACACGGCGCATTATTATTTCACAATGAGAATGTATTTTTTGCACCGGCGCTACCTTTAGAAGAAGTTTTTGACCCAACAGGAGCGGGAGATACTTTTGCAGGTGGGTTTACAGGATTTATTGCGCAAAGCGAAAACGTATCGTTTGAAAATATGAAAAATGCAGTGATCTACGGTTCCAATTTGGCTTCATTCTGTGTAGAGAAATTTGGAACAGAAAGAATGCTTGCGTTAGACAAAAAAGAAGTAGTGTCTAGATTGCAACAATTCAAATCATTGACACAATTTGATATCGAATTATAATAACCTATGCCTCGAAATTTTCGAGGCATTTTTTATAAAAAAATAAAACAACACAACCAATTACAATACAACAATGAGCGATGCTTTACAACACGAATGTGGAATAGCCTTAGTGAGGCTTTTAAAACCGCTTGAATTCTACAAAGAAAAATACGGAACTGCTTTTTACGGAATACAAAAAATGTATCTGTTGATGGAGAAGCAGCACAATCGTGGACAAGACGGTGCAGGATTCGCGAGTATTAAATTAGACGTAGAACCAGGTGAAAGATACATCAGCCGTGTGCGTTCTAATGCATCACAGCCAATACAAGATGTTTTTGCTCAAATTAATGAAAGGATCAACTCAGAAATGAGTTCACATCCAGAATATGCGAATGATGTAGCACTTCAAAAAGCCAATATTCCTTATTTAGGAGAACTGTTTTTAGGACATGTGCGTTATGGTACTTTTGGTAAAAATAGTATTGAAAGCGTTCATCCCTTTTTGCGTCAGAATAACTGGATGCACCGAAACTTAATTTTGGCTGGAAACTTTAATATGACGAATGTTAAGGAATTGTTCCAAAGTTTGGTCGAATTGGGGCAGCACCCAAAAGAAATGGCGGATACGGTAACCGTAATGGAAAAAATCGGACACTTCTTAGATGATGCGGTAACCGATTTGTACCAAGAATGTAAAAATGCTGGTTTAAATAAAAGAGAGGCTTCACCAGTGATTGCTGAAAAATTAGATGTAGCCCGAATATTAACTCGTGCTTCTAAAAACTTAGATGGTGGCTATGCTATGGCAGGGCTTCTAGGCCACGGAGATGCTTTTGTGTTTAGAGATCCAGCAGGAATTCGCCCAGCCTATTATTACCAAGATGATGAGGTAGTGGTAGTAGCTTCTGAACGACCTGTGATTCAAACCGTTTTTAATGTGCCTTTTGAAAGCGTTCAAGAAATTGAACCAGGGAATGCTTTAATTATTAAGAAAAATGGCAACATTTCGTTAAATCAAATTTTAGCGCCTACCGTTAAGAAAGCTTGTTCGTTTGAGCGTATCTATTTCTCAAGAGGTAGCGATGCAGAGATTTACCAAGAAAGAAAAAATTTAGGAAAATTAATCTTGCCATCGGTTTTAAAAGCCATTGATCAAGATACAGATAACACGGTGTTTTCGTATATTCCAAATACGGCCGAAACTTCATTCTACGGATTAGTAGAAGCGGCTCAGGATTTCTTGAACCAAAGAAAAAATGATTACATTCTTAAGAACAGAAATACGTTAACGGAACAAACTTTACAAGAGCTCTTGAAAGTTAAAATTCGTACAGAGAAAGTAGCTATTAAAGATGCTAAACTCAGAACGTTTATTACCGAAGATAGCAGTCGTGACGATTTAGTGGCTCACGTGTATGATGTGACGTATGGAGTGATAAAACCAACGGATAATTTAGTTATTATTGACGATAGTATTGTTCGAGGGACTACTTTGAAAATGAGTATCATCAAAATGATGGATCGTTTGAAACCAAAACGTATTGTGATTGTGTCTTCGGCACCACAAATTCGTTATCCAGATTGTTACGGAATTGATATGGCAAAACTAGAGGGATTAGTTGCCTTTAGAGCTGCTTTAGAATTATTGAAAGAGCGTAATTTATACCATATTGTTGACGAAGTGTATACCAAGTGTAAAGCACAAGAAAACTTCATAGATGCAGAGGTGGTTAATTATGTTACCGCTATTTATGCCCCGTTTACTTCAGAAGAAATCTCAGATAAAATTGCGGAGATGTTGAGTTCTCCAGAAATTAATGCAGAGGTAAAAATTATTTTCCAAACCGTAGAGGATTTGCATATTGCTTGTCCTAAAAATTTAGGGGATTGGTATTTCACAGGAGATTATCCAACTCCAGGAGGTAACCGAGTAGTGAATCGTGCTTTTATGAATTTCTACGAAGGAAAAGACGCTAGAGCGTATTAAAAAAGACAATAAATTCCTTTTATCGAGTATTTAGGCTGTTTGTCTAAATAAATTGATTTGCGGGAATTACAGGTATACTTTTACACTACCATTTACATTAGTAGGTTGAGTTTATGGTAGATTTGGGGCAAAAGAGGAGGAAGCAATTCCTCCTCTTTTATTTTTTCCCCTTTCAAAATAAGCTGTTCTTGAACTCGAATGCGAATCCAAAAATCCTTTAATAAGTTTATAGGAAAAGATTAATCTGCGAATTTGCGGTAGAAGGCACAAAATAAGATTGCCTCGTCGTTCCTCCTCGCAATGGAATACATAAAAAAATCCGCTGAGGTCATCAGCGGATTTTTAATTTTTATAAAAAAGATTATTTGTCTAAAACAAAACGTCTTGTTACTTCCGTCCAATTGATTACATTAAAGAAAGCTTCGATATAATCAGGTCTTCTGTTTTGGTAGTGTAAATAGTAAGCGTGTTCCCAAACATCCATCCCAAGAATTGGTGTTCCACCACAACCTACTTCTGGCATTAATGGATTGTCTTGATTTGGTGTTCCACAGATGTCTAATTTGCCTCCTTTGTGTACACACAACCAAGCCCATCCTGAACCAAATTGAGTTGCTCCTGCTTTAGCAAATTTAGCTTTGAATTCTTCAAAAGTTCCAAAAGAAGCTTCAATAGCCTCTAATAATTCACCAGTTGGTAAACCTCCACCGTTTGGCGTCATTACTGACCAAAACAAATTATGATTGTAGAAACCACCACCGTTGTTACGAACAGCCGCATTGGTTTTGTCTAAATTAATCAAAATATTTTCGATTGTTTTTCCTTCTAAATCAGTTCCTGCAATAGCTGCATTCAAGTTAGTAGTATACGCATTGTGGTGTTTTGTATGGTGAATTTCCATAGTGCGTGCATCAATGTGCGGTTCTAACGCATCGTAAGCGTAAGGTAATGGTGCTAATTCAAAAGCCATGATATAATTGTTTTAAGTGAAAATTAAAAAGTGACTTCAAAATTAGGCATTTAACTTTAAATAGAAAACGCAATTGTGTTATAATTTTATTAAAAGGTCTTTTGTATTCTACGGAATTGTATTAAAAACTACGATTTATAAATCGCTTTTTTCTTTTGAGATAGCACAAATCCTTTATTTTGTATCAAAGTGTAAGTAGCATTTTTCCAAATATTTTTTGAAATATGAATCAAGATTACACCTTGTTTTTCTTCTTTCAAGAAGATTTCAGCTTTGGATTGGTCTTTGTTAAAAATCACTGTCGCATTGTAACTACCTTTAGTAGCAATTTCTTTCAGTTGGATTTTTTGTTCAAACGTGCGAATGCATTCTTTTTTCAGTTGGGAGTAAGTATAACCTGCAGAGGAAATACAGTCGTGGTCATTTTTGTCGCCTCCTACTTTGTGTTGTGTTTGTTGTGCAGAAAGCGCTGAGGTTCCAGCGAATAATAGGGCAGCGAATAAGGTTTTAGTTTTCATTGGGATTTGAGTAATTAATAAATTCAAATATAATTTTTATTTCTAAGAATCTGCCATTGCCATACAGATAATGCTAATTTTCGCTCCAGGAATTTTCAACAGAGCTTTGGCACAAAATTCTAACGTAGCTCCAGTGGTAATGACATCATCAATTAAAAGAAAATGTTTGTTATGGTCGCTTTCAGTGAATTTAACATCAAAAACAGTGTCAATTCCTTCTGTTCTACCTAACCGATTTTTTTGAGATTGGGTTTTGGAATACACTTGGCGAAACAAAATCTCATTATTGATGGGAATCTGTAATGATTTAACTAATGCATTTCCAAATTCACTCACTTGATTGTATCCTCTTTCACGTAACTTTTTAGGGTGTAAAGGAACAGGAGTAATGGCATCTACAGTTTCGAGTAGGTTGTAGGTTTTTAATTCTTCAGCATACCATTCGCCTAAAGCGGTTCCAATGGCTTCTTGTCCTCGGTATTTTAAACTATGAATCAATTCTTGTACGATCCCTTTTTTATGAAAATACAGTAAAGCCGAAACGTGTTCGACAGGGATTCGCCCATAAAATTTCTTGAAGGCTTCATTTTCAGGATTCAAATGGTGTTGGGTAAGTGGAATTTCGTGTCGGCAATTGGTGCAAATTACTTTTTCGTTAGTAATCAAAACAGTTTTGCAACCCGCGCAAATAGGCGGGAAAAATAAATGAAGGAGGCTTTTGAACATACGATTTGGGTTAGGAAACATAAAAATAAGAAAATCAGCGATTCAAACTTTAACTATTTTCTTTTTTTTAAGGACACTTTTTATATTTTTGCAGTACTATGGCAAAACAAGAAGATTTATTTAAGAATGTCGTTTCGCACGCAAAAGAGTACGGATTTATTTTTCCGTCAAGCGAAATATACGATGGATTGAGTGCAGTATATGATTATGCACAAAACGGAGTAGAGTTAAAGAAAAATATTCGCGAATATTGGTGGAAATCAATGGTTCAGATGAACGAGAATATCGTTGGTTTGGACGCGGCTATTTTGATGCATCCTACCACTTGGAAAGCATCAGGTCACGTAGATGCTTTTAACGATCCATTGATTGATAACAAAGATTCGAAAAGAAGATATAGAGCCGATGTTTTGATTGAAGATTATGCTGAAAAGCTAAATCAAAAAGCCATCAAAGAAATCGAAAAAGCACGTGTGCGTTTTGGAGATGCGTTTAACGAACAAGAGTTTGTGACCACCAATGCCCGTGTGATGGAATACAAAGCGAAGGAAAGAGAAATTCTGGAAAGAATGGCTCGTTCTTTAGGGAATGAAGATTTGGATGATGTAAAAGCCTTAATCGAAGAGTTAGAAATTGCTTGTCCAGAGTCAGGATCAAGAAACTGGACTGAAGTACGTCAATTCAACTTGATGTTTGGAACTAAACTAGGCGCTTCTGCTGATTCGGCTATGGATTTGTATTTACGTCCAGAAACCGCACAAGGGATTTTCGTTAACTTCTTGAACGTTCAAAAATCAGGAAGAATGAAAGTGCCTTTTGGAATTGCACAAACTGGAAAAGCCTTTAGAAACGAAATTGTAGCAAGACAATTTATCTTCCGAATGCGTGAATTTGAACAAATGGAAATGCAATTTTTTGTACGTCCAGGCGAAGAAATGCAATGGTACGAACATTGGAAAGCTACCCGTTTAAAATGGCATTTGTCTTTAGGATTAGGGAAAGAAAGATACCGTTTTCACGATCATGAAAAATTAGCGCATTACGCCAATGCAGCTGCCGATATCGAATTTGATTTTCCTTTTGGATTCAAAGAATTAGAAGGAATTCACTCGCGTACCGATTTCGATTTGAAAGCACACGAACAATATTCAGGCAGAAAATTACAGTATTTTGATGCTGAATTGAATCAAAATTATGTGCCGTATGTAGTAGAAACTTCGGTGGGATTAGACAGAATGTTCTTGGCGGTTTTTGCTACTTCATTAAAAGAAGAAACTTTAGAAGACGGTTCTACACGAACAGTATTGAGTTTGCCAGCGGTATTAGCACCAACCAAAGCAGCTATTTTGCCATTGGTTAAAAAAGATGGATTGCCAGAAATAGCGCATCAAATTATTGCCGATTTGAAATGGGATTTCAATGTGACTTATGATGAAAAAGATGCAGTAGGAAGACGTTATAGAAGACAAGATGCCTTAGGAACTCCTTTCTGTATTACTGTGGATCATCAAACCGTTGAAGACCAAACAGTGACTATTCGTCATAGAGATAGCATGAAACAAGATCGTGTTAAAATTGCCGATTTGAAAGCTATTATCGAAAACGAAGTATCGATGAAAAATTGGTTGATGAAAATGAACGACTAAAATACGATTTCGGATAGCCGAAATACGATATAAAAAAGTCCCAAATTCAATTGAGTTTGGGACTTTTTTTATTTTTAAAATTGGTAACCGATACCGATACCGCCGCGTCCGACAAATTCCATTCGATTGACATTATCTTCTTTATAAAATAAATTTCTACCAAGACCAGTGTTAATCTCAAATAAAACCCCAGATTTAGTTACCCATTTACCGCCTAAGCTAAATCCTAATGCTAAATCGGTAACTTTTGCTTCTCGTAATGCAACATAACTCATACTTTCAAGTGTATAAGCAATCGTTTTGTAATTATTTACCATTCCAAATCCTTCTATAAAAAAACCTGCTGCTCTTTTTTTTCCAAAATAAATACGGTAGTAAGGAGTTACGCTGAATTTCCTGTCAATATCTTTATCATAGGCTATAAAAGCACTAATACCATAACTAGTATCATGATTAATATATTCTTCGTAAGAAAAGTCTAAAGCACCAACAAGAAGTAACAATGCATTTCCTTTTAGTTCGTATTGTTTAAAAATAGGTTTTTTTTCGTCCTGAGTAAAACCAATTAAAGAGGAAGATAGACAAAGAATAATTAAAATTTTTCTCACAATTGTATGGTTGAGTTGATGAATAATAATGGGTTAAAAATATATAAATATTTTTAATTATCAGAAATTACTTCGTTATTTTGTATTTGCTATCGTCTTTTCCAGATAGAATTATTCTGCTATAGCATTCCAGCCTCTAGCTTTTAATGGAATTTTAGTATTGGCACGGGTCACTAAATGAATACCTTCACTTTCTTGGGTCATGTGACCAATAATAGAGAAGTTCGGATTCCCTTTTATTTTGTCAAAATCCTCCATTGCAATGGTGAACAATAATTCGTAATCTTCGCCACCATTAATTGCCACCGTAGTGCTGTCGATGTCAAATTCTTCACACACATTGATGAATTGAGGATCTAAAGGTAATTTGTCTTCGTATAAATTACATCCCACTTTTGATTGTTTGCACAAATGGATGATTTCAGACGACAATCCATCCGAAATATCAATCATAGAAGTAGGTTTGATTTCCAAAGCGTGCAATAAAGTACGAACGTCTTTTCGGGCCTCTGGTTTTAATTGACGCTCAATCAAATAGGTATAAGCGTCCAAATCAGGTTGCGAATTGGGGTTGACCAAAAACACCTGTTTCTCTCTTTCCAAAACTTGCAATCCCATATATGCTGCGCCAATGTCGCCTGTTACTACTAATAAATCGGTCGATTTGGCTCCGTTTCTATAGGTTAATTCGGCTTCATCAGCTTCGCCAATAGCGGTAATCGAAATAATCAATCCTTTTTGAGATGAGGTGGTATCACCACCAATTACATCTACTTTATATTCATTAGCAGCCAAAGAGATACCTTCAAATAACTCTTCTAAGGCTTCCAAAGGGAAACGATTAGAAACAGCAATCGAAACCGTTATTTGTGTCGCTTTGGCATTCATTGCACAAATGTCGGACACATTGCTAACCACTGCTTTGTAGCCCAAATGCTTTAAAGGCATGTACGCCAAATCAAAATGGACTCCTTCCACCAACATATCGGTTGAAACCACTACTTTTTTGTCTTTAAAATCCAAGACTGCAGCATCGTCTCCAATTCCTTTCAGTGTAGAAGGTTGTGCGATGGTAAAATTTTTGGTCAAGTGATCAATCAATCCGAATTCGCCTAATTGCGAAATGCTGGTGCGTTGTGGGTTTTTATCTTCAATCATAGTGGAGTTGCAAAGTTTAAGGAGCAAATATACAAAGTTTTTGTACGGCTATTTGCCAATTTTTTTGCATCTTTATAGATACAAAATCCGCTAAAAATGGAAAAATTCAATATTGTTACGCTTACAGTGAATCCTGCCTTAGATAAAAGTGCGCATTTCAAAGGGTTAGTTCCCGAACAAAAAATACGATGCGAAAACCCTCAATTTGATGCGGGAGGCGGCGGAATTAATGTGTCTAAAGCCATTGCGCGTTTAGAAGGAAAATCCAAAGCTATCTTTACATCTGGCGGAGCAACGGGTGAAATGATTGAAACTTTGATGACTGCAGAAAATATAGCATTTGAAACAATTCCGATTCAGACTTGGACCCGCGAAAGCTTTGTTGCGGTTGATGACAATACTAATTTGCAATACCGATTTGGTTTCAAGGGTGCAGCGATTACTTTGGAAGAAAAAGAAAATATTCTTCAAATAGTTCGTCAATTGGAGTGTGACTATTTAGTAGTTAGTGGAAGTTTGAACGAAGGGTTACCTGCCGATTTTTACAAACAAATTGCTCAAATTGCCAAGCTATCAAGAATCAAATTAGTGGTCGATGCCTATGGAGATGCGTTGAAAAATGTGTTGGAAGAAGGGGTGTATATGATAAAACCCAATGTAGGCGAATTGGCCAAATTAATTGGGGTAGACCGTCTTGAAATGGAAGAAGTCAATCAAGCAGCCAAACAAATTATTGCACAAGGTGGTGCTGAATTGGTGGCGGTTTCATTAGGGCCGCAAGGAGCAGTTTTGGTTACCAAAGACAGTTATGATTTTGTGCCTGCCCCGAATGTTGTAAAGCGAAGTACAGTAGGTGCTGGCGATAGTATGGTGGGAGGAATGGTTTGGGCGCTTTCGCAAAATAAAAGTCTGAAAGAAGCCATTCGTTGGGGAGTGGCTTGTGGCTCTGCTGCAACTATGAATGAAGGGACTAAATTATTTCAATTACACGATGCCAAGCGTTTGTTTGAGTGGCTGAAGGATAAATAAAAACCCAACAACTTTCGTTATTGGGTTTTAACTTCGTACTTCGTATCGTATTTATTAATCGTTCAATTTCAATACTGCCATAAATGCTTCTTGCGGAATCTCTACGTTTCCTACTTGGCGCATACGTTTCTTACCTTTTTTCTGTTTTTCCAATAATTTACGTTTACGGGAAATATCTCCTCCGTAACATTTAGCTGTAACGTCTTTACGCAAGGCTTTGATGGTTTCACGCGCAATGATTTTAGCTCCAATAGCTGCTTGAATTGGAATATCAAACTGCTGTCTCGGAATCAACTCGCGTAATTTTTCGGTCATTTTTTTACCAATATTATACGCATTGTCTTCGTGAATCAAAGCAGAAAGTGCATCTACCGTTTGTGCATTCAAAAGCACATCTAATTTTACTAATTTAGAAGTTCGCATTCCAATAGGTGAATAATCGAAAGACGCATATCCTTTAGAAACTGTTTTCAAACGGTCGTAAAAATCAAATACAATTTCAGCCAATGGCATATCAAAATTCAACTCTACTCGTTCGGTAGTTAAATAGGTTTGGTTGGTGATTAAACCTCGTTTTTCAATACACAAGCTCATTACATTTCCTACGAAATCAGCTTTGGTAATAATAGTTGCTTTGATATACGGTTCTTCTACTCGGTCTAATTTGGAAGGCTCAGGCAAGTCAGACGGATTGTTCACAATAAGCGGTATTTCTGGCTCTTTTTTGGTGTAAGCCAAATAAGAAACGTTAGGTACCGTTGTAATTACTGTCATGTCAAACTCACGTTCCAAACGCTCTTGGATAATCTCCATGTGCAACATTCCTAAGAATCCACAACGGAAGCCAAATCCTAAAGCCGCTGAACTTTCTGCTGCAAAAACTAATGAAGCATCGTTCAACTGCAATTTTTCCATAGAAGCGCGCAAGTCTTCATAATCTTCGGTGTCAACGGGATAGATTCCAGCAAAAACCATTGGTTTTACATCCTCGAATCCCGTAATCATATTTTTGGTTGGGTCTTTGGCATCTGTCAAAGTATCTCCTACTTTTACTTCTTTTGCTTCTTTAATCCCAGAAATTAAATAGCCAACATCTCCTGCCGAAATTACTTGTTTTGGAACTTGATTTAATTTTAGCGTACCAATTTCATCTGCAAAATATTCACTGCCAGTAGCCATGAACTTGATTTTTTGCCCTTTTTTAATTTCGCCATTAATTACACGAAAAATAACTTCAATTCCGCGGAAAGGATTGTATACTGAGTCAAAGATTAATGCCTGTAAAGGTTCGTCTTTGTTTCCCTTTGGAGCAGGAATTTTTTCAATAATGGCAGCTAGAATATTTTCTACACCAAAACCTGTTTTTCCAGAAGCATGAATAATATCTTCTAGTTTACAACCCAATAAATCAATAATATCGTCGCTCACCTCTTCTGGGTTGGCACTAGGTAAATCTACTTTATTTAAGACTGGAATAATTTCCAAGTCATTTTCCAAAGCCAAATACAAATTAGAAATGGTTTGTGCCTGAATACTTTGTGCAGCATCAACAATCAACAAAGCGCCTTCACAAGCAGCAATACTTCTTGAAACCTCATACGAAAAATCTACGTGTCCCGGAGTGTCAATCAAGTTCAAGATGTACTCTTCGCCTTTGTAGGTGTATTCCATCTGAATAGCGTGACTTTTAATGGTAATTCCACGTTCGCGCTCCAAGTCCATATTGTCTAACAATTGCGCTTTTTCTTCACGAGCGGTTACGGTTTGCGTTGCGCCAAGTAATCGGTCGGCAAGCGTACTTTTTCCGTGGTCAATGTGAGCAATTATGCAAAAATTTCTAATGTGTTTCATTATTCACTTTCAATATCAAGTTCAAAATTTAAATAGCAATTAAGTATCGCTATTAATCTGCAAATATAGGGTAAAACTTTGGAAACTACTCCTTATTAAACTAGTAACGAATTAAGAAAAGTTCACTTAATTCAAGTTGCTATTTTCTGTAGTTAAAACTTTTACTATTTATTTTTTTTCAAACCATTAAGTTATTAAGAAAATTAAGACTTAATGTTCCTTGATAACTTAATGGTTTATAAGTAAAAATTGTAAAATCTAATTTTTCTATCTTTGCCAAAAAATAGCACCTTGATTAAGATTGGCAACATAGAATTACCTGATTTTCCTTTACTACTCGCACCGATGGAAGACGTGAGCGATCCGCCATTCCGTAGACTGTGTAAAACACACGGAGCCGATATAATGTATTCGGAATTTATTTCTTCAGAAGGGTTAATTCGCGATGCCATCAAGAGTCGTCAAAAACTCGATATTTTTGATTACGAACGCCCTGTTGGGATCCAAATTTTTGGTGGCGATGAAGAAGCGATGGCGTTGTCTTCCAAAATTGTCTCGACCGTAAATCCCGATTTGATTGACATTAATTTTGGTTGTCCTGTGAAAAAAGTAGTGAGCAAAGGCGCTGGAGCAGGTGTGTTGAAAGACGTCGATTTGATGGTGCGTTTGACCAAAGCGGTTATTGACAGTACCAATTTACCCGTAACAGTAAAAACCCGTTTGGGCTGGGACGAAAGTTCGATTAATATTGATGAGGTAGCAGAGCGTTTGCAAGATATTGGGGTGCAAGCTTTGTCAATTCATGCACGAACCCGTGCGCAAATGTATAAGGGTCATTCCGATTGGACCCACATTGCTCGTGTGAAAAACAATCCTAGAATTACAATGCCGATTTTTGGAAACGGCGATATTGACTCGCCTGAAAAAGCCTTGCATTATAAAAATGAATACGGTATTGACGGGATTATGATTGGTCGTGCTGCGATTGGCTATCCTTGGATTTTCAACGAAATCAAACATTACTTTAAAACAGGCGAACATTTGCCAACACCCACCGTTATTGATCGAGTAGAAGCGGCTCGAAACCACTTAATTTGGTCCATGGAATGGAAAGGAGAACGTTTGGGAATTGTAGAAATGCGCCGTCATTACACGAATTACTTCAAAGGCATCCATTCGTTCAAAGACTACAAACAAAAATTAGTTACTACCGATGAGGTAGACGATTTGTTTAGTGTGATGAAAGAGATTGAAGAAGTGTATGCAGGGTATGAGTTTGTGTAAATAAAATTTTATCCCAACAACTTCTTACTCACCCGGCTACTCGCAATTAACGAAGCGATAAAACCAAGCGAAATAATTGTTCCCAACACAATCAAAACATTTTCTAGGGTAAAAACTACTGGATAGGGCAGTGTAGGTGTAATCATAATTAACTGAAATTGTTGTTGTAACACTACAATTCCAATTCCTAAAATTAAACCGATTCCCCCACCAAAAACACTTAATAAAGTACCTTGAAGCAAGAATATTTTGCGTAAATCTTTGATTTCGACACCCAAGTTGAACAAGGTTTTCAAATTTCCTTTTTTGTCTAGAATCATCATAATGAGCGCGCCAATTAAGTTGAAAAGCGCCACTACGATTACCAAAGTAAAGATTAAGTAGACCGCAATATTTTCGGTATTCAACATTTTATAAAGCGATTCGTTCAGTTGCGCTCTATTTTTAACAGTGATCGTATTTTTGAAAATGGTTTGCAATTGCTCGATTATGGCTTTTTCGTTGGCTCCTTTCTGAATTTTGATTTCCAATCCCGACACTTGATTGGGTTGAAATTCTAACAATTCTTGGGCAAGACCCAAATCAGCAAAAACATATTTGGAATCCAAATCTTCGTTGATGGTATAAATTCCAATGGGCAATAAATCCGACTGATTGAAGGCTTGTTCAGGATTTTCGATAGCACCTTTCCCAGGTTTTGGCACAAAAACCTGCAACGGTCTGTTGAAGTCTAATAAACCCATAGAGAATTTCTGAGCAATGCCATAACCCACCACCACTTGATTGGTATTGGGAGCAAGCCATTGTCCGTTAAAAAGATTTTTTTCTATGGGGTTGACTTTGGTAAACAAAGAATCAATTCCTTTTAAATAAGTCACTTCTTGTTTGCCGTCAAAGGTAAAAAGTACCCGCTCTTCAATAATTTTGGAATACGAAACGAGTCCGTCAATTTGTTTGATTTGACGCTCTTGTTCGGGCGTAATCAAAATGGATTTCCCTAAAGTCGAATTGAGTTTTAAATCGGGATCAATGGCATTGGTAAACGAAAGACTAAACTCTTTCAATCCACTAAAAACGGATAACACCACAAAAAGTGCCAGTGCGCCAATAATAATTCCCATACTAGCAATACGATTAATGATGTTAATAGCATTGTTTTTGCTAGTACTAATGTTGTATCGTTTGGCTATATAAAGAGGGAAGTTCAATTTAAGATTGTCTGCGTTTTTCTAAAAGATCTCTATTTTCAATTGGGTTATCTCGGTTGGCTAAGGCTTTGTCAATCTTTTCGATATAATCCAAAGAATCGTCAATAAAGAAAACTAAGTTGGGCACTTTACGCAATTGCAAACGCACGCGTTGCGATAAATCGTGCTTAATTAATGTAGAATTGGATTTGATTGCCACTAGAGTTTCTTTGGCTTTCTCCTGCGGGAAAATGCTTAAATATACTGTAGCAACAGACAAATCTGAAGTCACAGCAACTTTGGATACGGAAATAATCAAATTGGTTATTCCATTTTTTCTCACTTCACCTTGTAGGATATCCACCAAATCTTTTTGGATAACACCACTTATTTTTTTCTGTCTATTTGTTTCCATGATGCAAAAATACTACTTTTAAACTTTATTCGAACAAATTTTAAATCGAACCAAAATTTCGAGAAGCTATTCCTGCTTTACGCTATATCTTTCCTGCCGAACCCCGGCAGTAAAGGATGCCGCTTCTCCCGAAGCTTCGGGAAGGGCTAGGAGTTTCGTTTTCAGTACCCGAATAGAATTATAAACCCAAATGATGCAAAGACACTCCTTTTCGATTTACGACGCCTCAGCCGGTTCTGGAAAAACCTACGCCTTGGTCAAAGAATATTTAAAAATCATCTTGACTTCGCCCAAAAATGATGCGTATCGAAACATTTTAGCCATTACGTTTACCAACAAAGCGGTACACGAAATGAAAAGCCGAATTGTGGGAAGTTTGTCCGAATTTGCTAAAGAAAATCCATCTTCAAAGGCGCAAGATTTAATGCAAGATTTGTCAGTGGACACAGGACTTTCCATTGCCCAAATTAAAACCAAGTCACAACAGATCATCAAGCACATCATTCATAATTATGCTGCTTTTGACATTTCAACTATCGATAAATTTACACATAAAGTGATTCGTGCTTTTGCACACGATTTGAATTTACCCATGACGTTTGAAGTGTCATTGGATACCGAAAATCTATTGATTGAAGCCGTTGATGCTATTATTGCACAAGCGGGCGAAGACGAAATTTTGACTAATTTATTAGTCGATTTCACCATGGAAAAAACCGACGATGATAAATCTTGGGATATTTCCCGTGAAATTTTAGAAACCGGAAAATTAGTTTTGAATGAAAACAACCGAAATGAAATCACCCATTTTCAAGATAAATCCATCACCGAATTTCTCGAAATCAAGAAAAAACTCGCTGTCGTTTGTGACGAATTAGAAAAAGAAACCATTGTTTTAGGTGACGAAGCGGCCGCGCTTATTGAACAAAAAGGCATTGACGTAAAATCGTTTTCAAGAGGTACTTTTCCCAATCACATTGCAAGCATTCAAGCTGGAAAATTCAATCCTAAAAATAAAATGTTCAAGGAAGTGGACGATATTGCTATCAACAAAACAGCCCAAGACCGAGCGATTATTGAAGCTATTATTCCTGATTTGTTAGCTGTTTTGTCAAAAGTGTACGCCTTATTTGAAAAGATTTATTTTTATAAAGCGTTCTTAAAAAATATTACGCCTTTGTCGTTGTTGAATACAGTTAGTAATGAATTGGCTAAAATCCAACAAGAACAAAATATCTTATCCATTACCGAATTCAATGCTTTAATTCATCGCGAAATTCAAAACCAACCCGCTCCTTTTATTTACGAGCGTTTGGGCGAACGCTACCGTCATTTTTTTATTGACGAGTTTCAGGATACTTCCGAGATGCAATGGCAAAATTTGATTCCGCTTATTGATAATGCACTCTCGGGTCAAGACGAATACGGAGACAAAGGGACTTTGATGATTGTGGGCGACCCCAAACAATCTATTTATCGTTGGCGCGGTGGAAAGGCCGAACAATTTATTGAGTTGAGTAAAGATCAAAATCCGTTCAATAATCCGGATAAGAAGTTGACTCAATTAGAATACAATTACCGTTCGTATTCCCAAATTATTGAATTCAATAATAGCTTCTTTAAGTTATTGGCCAATGAATTTCA
>JACCDX011879841.1_pt1 | contig 42471 bp, 45 predicted proteins | sample 7449681 | NCBI WGS metagenome assembly JACCDX01 (sample SAMN15323450, study PRJNA562643) | freshwater metagenome | isolation source: river surface water | place: USA:Blue River Watershed | collected 2017-08-18
ATGGAAATGGTGGCCGCGTCCAAAATGCGCAAGGCGCAGGATCGCATGCGCGCCGCTCGCCCCTACAGCGAGAAGGTGCGTAACATTGCGACCCATCTCGGCCAGGCCAATCCCGAGTACGTCCATGCGTTCATGAAGTCCAACGATGCCAAAGCCGCAGGCTTCATCGTGGTCAGCACGGACAAAGGACTGTGCGGTGGCATGAACACCAACGTGCTGCGCGCCGTGACCCAAAAGATCAAGGATCTGCAGGGTCAGGGCGTGTCCACGCAAGCGGTGGCCATCGGCAACAAGGGTTTTGGTTTCCTGAGCCGCGTTGGCGCCAAGGTGGTGTCGCATGTCACCCAACTGGGTGACACGCCGCATCTGGAAAAGCTGATCGGTCCGGTCAAGGTGTTGCTCGATGCGTACAGCAAGGGCGAAGTGAACGCGGTGTACCTGTGCTACACGCGCTTCATCAACACCATGAAGCAAGAGCCCGTCGTCGAGCAACTGTTGCCGCTGTCATCCGAGAAGATGAAGCAGGAAACCGCTGCTGCAGGCAGCCATGGCTGGGATTACATCTACGAACCTGATGCCCAAACCGTGATCGACGATTTGCTGGTTCGCTATGTCGAGGCGCTGGTCTATCAGGCCGTGGCCGAGAACATGGCCTCCGAGCAGTCCGCCCGGATGGTGGCCATGAAGGCCGCTACCGACAACGCCGGCAATGTGATTGCTGAACTCAAACTGGTTTACAACAAGACGCGTCAAGCAGCGATCACCAAGGAATTGTCCGAGATCGTCGCCGGAGCGGCGGCAGTCTGACCCCGGTCAGCCAGCCTGTAACAAGCATTAATTTTTGGAGCAAAAAAATGGCTCAAGCGCAAGGAAAAATCGTTCAGTGTATCGGCGCTGTGGTGGACGTCGAGTTCCCACGTGATCAGATGCCCCGTGTTTACGACGCCCTCAAACTCGAAGGCTCGGCCCTGACCCTGGAAGTTCAGCAGCAGCTGGGTGACGGCATCGTCCGCACCATTGCGCTGGGCTCCTCCGACGGTCTGCGTCGTGGCCTGATGGTCACCAACACCGGTGCGGCCATCACCGTGCCCGTGGGCAAGGGCACCCTGGGTCGCATCATGGATGTGCTGGGCAACCCGATCGACGAACGTGGTCCGGTTGACCAGGCCCAAACGGCCTCGATCCACCGCAAGGCCCCGGCTTATGACGAACTGAGCCCTTCCCAGGAACTGCTGGAAACCGGCATCAAGGTGATTGACCTGGTGTGCCCGTTCGCCAAGGGCGGCAAGGTGGGTCTGTTCGGCGGTGCCGGTGTGGGCAAGACCGTGAACATGATGGAGTTGATCAACAACATCGCCAAGGCGCACTCGGGCTTGTCCGTGTTCGCCGGTGTGGGTGAGCGTACCCGTGAAGGTAACGACTTCTATCACGAGATGATGGAATCGGGTGTGGTGAACTCCGAGAACCTCAGCGAGTCCAAAGTGGCCATGGTCTACGGTCAGATGAACGAGCCCCCGGGCAACCGTCTGCGCGTGGCCCTGACCGGTCTGACCATCGCCGAATCCTTCCGTGACGAAGGCCGCGACGTGTTGTTCTTCGTGGACAACATCTATCGCTACACCCTGGCCGGTACCGAAGTGTCCGCCTTGCTGGGCCGTATGCCTTCCGCCGTGGGCTACCAGCCGACGCTGGCCGAAGAAATGGGCCGTCTGCAAGAGCGTATCACCTCCACCAAAGTGGGCTCGATCACCTCCATTCAGGCCGTGTATGTGCCTGCTGACGACTTGACCGACCCCTCGCCTGCCACCACCTTCGCGCACTTGGACTCCACCGTGGTGTTGAGCCGTGACATCGCTGCGCTGGGTATCTACCCCGCCGTGGATCCCCTGGATTCCACCAGCCGTCAGCTCGACCCGCTGGTCGTCGGTACCGATCACTACGAAACGGCGCGCGCTGTCCAAGGTACGCTGCAGCGCTACAAGGAACTGCGCGACATCATCGCCATTCTGGGCATGGATGAACTGGCGCCTGAAGACAAGCTGGCCGTGGCCCGCGCACGCAAGATCCAGCGTTTCCTGTCCCAGCCGTTCCACGTGGCCGAAGTGTTCACCGGCACTGCTGGCAAGTACGTGTCGCTGGCCGAAACCATTCGTGGCTTCAAGATGATTGTGGGTGGTGAATGTGATCACCTGCCCGAGCAGGCCTTCTACATGGTCGGCACCATCGACGAAGCCTTCGAAAAGGCCAAGAAGGTCTAAGGAAACGCCATGAGCACCATCCACGTTGATGTCGTCAGTGCGGAAGAGTCCATCTTCTCCGGTGAGGCCAAATTTGTGGCTCTCCCCGGCGAGGCTGGTGAGCTTGGCATCTATCCGCGTCACACGCCGCTGATCACCCGCATCCGGCCTGGCTCGGTGCGCATTCAGACGGCCGACGGTGGCGAAGAGTTCGTGTTCGTGGCCGGTGGCATTCTCGAAGTGCAACCCGACTGCGTGACCGTGCTGTCCGACACTGCTGTGCGCGGCAAGGATCTGGACGAGGAAAAAGCCAACGAAGCCAAGCAAGCTGCAGAAGATGCGGTGCGCAATGCCAAGAGCGATGTGGACCTGGCCCGTGCCCAGTCCGAACTTGCGATCATGGCGGCTCAGCTGGCTGCCTTGCGCAAGTACCGCGGCAAGAAGTAAACGGACCATGCTTCCGACACAACCCCGTGATGCCTAGCGCCTCACGGGGTTTTTTTCTGGAGAATCCGACACCATGCCCAAAGCCAAACTTCGCGCTGCCACCGTGGGTGGCAGTCCCGATGACATCGAAGCTTCGTTCTATGAGGCACTTCAAACCGGCAACATCGAGCGGCTGATGGCCTGCTGGGCCGATGAGGACGATGTGGTGTGCGTCCATCCCGGGGGACAGCGCCTGTTGGGCGTGACAGCGATTCGAGCCTCGTTTGAAGCCTTGTTTGCGAATGGCACATTGCAAGCCAAACCGATGCAGGTGCACAAGGTTGAATCACTGGCCAGTGCCATGCACAATTTGCTCGAAGTGGTGGATGTACTCACCCCGCAAGGTCCACGCCATGCCTATGTGATCGCCACCAATGTGTATCACCGCACACCGCAAGGTTGGCGCATGGTGGCCCATCACGCCAGCCCTGGCACACCGTACGAGATCCAGGAAGGCCTGGAGTCGACGCAGGTGTTGCATTGACCTGGGATTACCGCGCACCCTCCTGGTTGCCTGGCGGTCATGCCCAGACCATCCATGCCGCCTTGTGGGCGCGTCGATTTCTGCGCACACCGCCAGCGTGGCGTCGCGAACGCTGGGACACGCCTGACGGTGATTTCATCGATGTGGACTGGCTCATGCAGGAGCAGACGGCAATGGCACCGGCCTGCGCACCACCCCCGTTGCTGGTGCTCTTTCACGGTCTGGAAGGCTCTTCCAGGAGCCACTACGCCCAAGCCTTTGCAGACCATGTGACGCGCCTGGGCTGGACCTTGGCCGTTCCCCATTTTCGGGGATGCAGTGGGGAGCTGAACCGCGCACCCAGGGCTTACCATTCGGGAGATCACCAGGAAATAGGATGGATTCTGGAGCGCATGCGCTCACTTCACAACGGGGTGCAGTACGCCGTTGGCGTTTCGCTCGGAGGCAATGCCTTGCTGCGATGGGCCGAGGAAGGCGGTCACAGTGCGCGCCAAGCGGCGCAAGCCGTGTGCGCTGTTTGCTCGCCCATCGACCTCACGGCCAGTGGTCATGCCATTGGGCGAGGCTTCAATCGACTGACCTACACCCGCATGTTCTTGCGCTCCATGAAGCCTCGCGCACTGCAAAAATGGGCCCAATTCCCTGGCCTGTTTGACCGGGATGCCTTGCAGGCGGCCCAGGACTTGTATGACTTTGACAATGTCTTCACCGCCCCGCTGCACGGTTTTCGCAACACCGATGACTATTGGGCGCGCGCCTCGTCCAAGCCGCATCTGGGCGCTGTTCGTCTGCCGGCCTTGGTGCTGAATGCCCGTAACGATCCGTTTGTGCCGGCCGCCTCGTTGCCCGTGCAGGCGCCAGCAGGTGATTGGGTCACGCTGTGGCAACCCGAAGAGGGGGGCCATGTGGGATTTGCGCAAGGGGCTTTTCCTGGCGATGTGCTGGCCTTGCCACAGGCCGTGGCAACATGGTTGCATGCACAATGACAAAAAATCGATGAGCCATCATGGATGAACTGGTCAAAAAAGCCCTGCTCAAGTGGCCCCATGTGCCGCATTGTTACGGCTGGCTGGGCCTGGATGCCCGTGGCGACTGGTACATGCGTGATGACCGGGTCCAGGCCCAGGGCCCTTTCATGCACGCCAAAGGCTCACGCTTGCGCCATGACAAACTGATTGAATTCATCCAGCGCAATTACGACGTCGATGAATTCGGACAGTGGTTTTTTCAGAATGGTCCCCAGCGCGTGTACGTTGAGTTGGAAAGCACCCCCTGGATCTGGCGGTTCACCCCCTCTGGCGACGTGCACTCCCATTGCGGCCAGCCGGTGCAGGTTCGTGCTTGCCTGATGGACGAAGACGGACTTGCCTATCTCGAGACCGATCGAGGGCTGGGGCGCGTGCATACCCAGGACATGCTGAATCTGTCTGAGGCCTTGGAGGCCCAGCGCTGGCCGTTCGAGGAGGTGCAACGCAGCGCACTGCCTCAGCGCTACGGCTATGTCCCAAGTCCGCAAGCGCGGCAAGCAGGCGAAAAAAAAGCCGGCTCAGGCCGGCTTTGAGAAGAACGAGCCCGTTTACTTGGCCGCTTCAGGTTTGGGGGGCTCGGCCAGCTTGCCGCCGGCTGCATTGGCCATGTGAACCACCGCGCGACCAATTTCGTAGTCATTGAAATTGCCACCGCCTTGCGCGCCCATGGCGCCCTTGCCTTTGAGTGCTGAATTCAGCAGTGCTTCATAGCCTGTCTTGATGCGCGCACCCCAGGCGCCAGCATCGCCAAACTTGGGCGCACCGGCCACGCCAGCAGCGTGACAGGCACCGCATTGGGCTGCGTAGACCTCTTCACCGCTCTTGGCTTCGCGGTTGACATTCTTCATTTCAACGGCACCCACCTTTTGAATGCGCTTGGCCGTGACTTCCGGGTGACTGGCGGGATACGGAACCGATTGGGTGTTGGGCAGCAAGGCGGAAATCACGGCGGTGATGACCAAATAGGGCACGACAAAGACCAGCAAAAACCAGAACAGGATTTGCGGGATGGTTTTTTTGCCGCCTGCGTTAGCTTCTTCGTGATGGGCGCTCATTGTGGGGAATCCTTTGAAGATAAATTCAGTTCAACCGAAATTATAGTGGGGGGGCATATAAAATACGCCGTGTACCCCAGGGCGGCTGTAGCTCAGTGGATAGAGTATTGGCCTCCGAAGCCAAGGGTCGTGGGTTCGATCCCCGCCAGCCGCGCCAGACCTCACAGGGTTTTAGCAAGTCAAACGCCGGGAGCTTTGACCTTTGGTGAGGTGAAACGAGCCGCCTTACTGGCTGCCGCAGTGGCTTTGGCAGATTTGCTGCAGGAAGCCGAAGAGGAAAACGCCCATGACCCTGAATCTGTTCGTGCTCAACGCGGTGGTGAGCTTCGCTTGCTCAGGACAATTCAACATTGGGTCGTGCTGGAGATGCTGAAGCGCGTTGCGGGTTGAAGGCTTCATTCGGTCACAGCTCGGGCGTCTTTTTCAGCACCAGGGCCTGTTCGTACAAGGCATTTCTACCTTGCCCTGTGATCTCGGCCGCCAGTTTCACGGCGGTTTTCACGGGCAACTCCGCCAGCAACAAACGCAAGACACGGTCGTCTGAGGTCGCACCGTCACTGGCCTCGGCCTGCGCGTGAATCACCAGGGCAAATTCACCCCGGGTATGTTGTGGTGAGGCTTGCAGCCAGGCGGTCAGGTCGGTGGCGGGTAGGGTCACCACTTCTTCGAACTGCTTGGTCAGTTCCCGTCCGAGGGTGACAGGGCGCGTGCCCAGCACCGCCAGGGCTTGTCCCAGCGCTTCGATGCGATGCGGCGCTTCCAGCAGGACCTGGGCGCGCGACTCGGCTTGCAGCGCCAGCACCGCGCGCTCACGCTCGGCGGATTTGCTGGGCAGAAAGCCCACGAATACAAAACCGGAGGGGTCGCTCGGCAGGCCCCCGCTGACACTCAACAACGCTGTCACACTGCTGGCACCAGGCAGCGGGATCACCCGCAAGCCGGCGGCTTGCACGCCTTGGACCAGGCGCGCGCCTGGGTCGCTGATGGCGGGTGTGCCAGCGTCGCTGATGTAGGCCACGCGCTGGCCGGCGTGCAGTCGCTCCAGCACGCGCACCACGGCTTCGGCTTCGTTGTGCTGGTGCACCGCCAGCCAATGGTTGCCGGGGTGGTCAATGCCATAGGCGCGCAAAAGTGCCTGGCTGTGGCGCGTGTCTTCACAGGCCACGCAGTCCACCAGGCCCAGCAGGTGCAACGCCCGCAGACTGATGTCGGCAAGATTACCAATCGGCGTGGCAACCACATAGAGCGCGCCCTGCGGATAATGCTGGGACGCGGCGGCCGCATGGGCTGCTGCCCGCGCTGAATCGAAAGAAGCGCTCAATGGATCACCTTCAGAGCCCCAAGGAAAGCTCCCGCACCACCAAACAGGCGGGAGATGCGGCAGAAGATCTGGCCCTGGGCTATTTGCGGGGGCAGGGTCTGCGCTTGCATACACGCAATTATCGGACGCCCGGGCGCGGTGGCGGTGAGATCGACCTGATCATGTGGGCGCCCGATGGCACGCTGGTGTTTGTCGAGGTGCGTCTGCGCCGCAATCGCCGGCACGGGGGCGCCGAAGCCAGCGTCACGCCGGCCAAGCAACGGCGCATTGTGTGGGCCGCCCGCCATTTTTTGATGCGCCTGCGCCAGGAGCCGCCATGTCGCTTTGATGTCGTGGCCGTGCATCCGGACGGTTTGACATGGTTGTGTGCGGCTTTTGATGCCCAATGACATCGCGCGCGGTTATCATTCCGGCCATGCTAGAGCAACGTATTGAGCAGCAGTTCATCGACAGCGCCGACCTGAAATACCAGGCGGCGCAAGTGCTTTCCAAGCCCATTGCCGCGGCGGTGCAGGCCTTGCTGGCCTGTGTCACCAGTGGTGGCAAGGTGCTGGCCTGTGGCAATGGGGGATCGGCAGCCGATGCGCAACACTTTGCGGCAGAGTTTGTGGGGCGTTTTGAGCGCGAGCGGCCCGAGTTGGGTGCGATCGCGCTGACCACGGACAGCTCCATCCTCACGGCCATCGCCAATGATTACGATTTCAACCAGATTTACGTCAAGCAGGTGCGTGCGCTTGGCCAGCCGGGTGATGTGCTGCTGGCCATCTCGACCAGTGGCAACTCGGCCAATGTGCTGGCGGCCATCGAGGCGGCGCATCAGCGTGAAATGACCATCGTGGCCATGACCGGCAAGGGCGGCGGCAAAATTGGCATGGCTTTGCGGGACACGGATGTGCATATTTGCGTGCCCCATGACCGCACGGCCAGAATTCAGGAAGTCCATTTGCTGGTGTTGCACTGTCTGTGCGACGGCGTGGACACACAATTGTTGGGTGAACAGGAAGGAAACACATGAAAAACGTGCAATGGGTTCGAATCACGGCCGCGCTGGCTCTGGTGATGGGTTTGGGCGCTTGCGCGCCTTTGATGGTGGGCGGCTTGGTCAGTGGCGCCATGGTTGCCTCGGACCGTCGCACCTCCGGCATCCAGCTCGAAGACGAAGGCATCGAGTTGCGCAGTGCCAATCGCATTCGTGAAATGGTGGGCGATCGGGTGCATGTCAATGTCACCAGCTACAACCGCCAAGTCTTGCTGACGGGTGAGGTGCCCAATGACCGGGATCGCCAATACCTGGCCAAACTGGTGTCTGAAGTCGACAACGTGCGTACCGTCGTCAATGAGCTGGCGGTGATGCCGGCCACCTCTCTGGGCGACCGCTCCACCGACACTTTGATCACCGGCAAGATCAAGGCCAGCATGCTCGACAGCAAAGACATTTTTGCCAATGCCTACAAGGTGGTGACCGAGCGTGGCAACGTCTACCTGATGGGCCGTGTCACCCAGCGTGAAGCCAACCGTGCCACCGAGGTGGCACGTACGGTAGGCGGCGTCAAGAAGGTGGTGCGGGTGTTTGAAATCATCACCGAGGAAGAGCTGAAGGCCCTGCTGCCGGAGGCACCCAAGGCCCCGCCTGCGTCAGCCAAGTAAGCGGGTGGCGTCACCATTGAAAAAGGGCTGCATTGCAGCCCTTTTTGCTGGACTCAGCCCAATCGCTTGATCAGACTCGAGGTGTCCCAGCGGCCACCGCCCATGTGCTGCACATCGGCATAGAACTGATCCACCAGCGCGGTCACCGGCAAGCGTGCACCGTTGCGCTTGGCTTCGTCCAGCACCAGCCCCAGGTCTTTTCGCATCCAGTCCACCGCAAAGCCAAAGTCAAACTTGTTGGCCACCATGGTTTTGCCGCGGTTGTCCATCTGCCAGCTTTGCGCAGCGCCTTTGCCCACCACGTCCAGGACCAGGTTCATGTCCAGGCCGGCTTTGGCACCAAAGGCGATGGCTTCACTCAGGCCCTGCACCAGGCCGGCAATGCAGATCTGGTTGACCATCTTGGTCAGTTGGCCAGCGCCGCTGGCGCCCATCAAGGTGAAGGCCCGTGAGAAAGCCATGGCCACCGGCTTGACGCGATCGAACACCGCGGCTTCGCCGCCACACATCACGGTGAGCAAACCATTCTGTGCACCGGCCTGACCGCCAGAGACTGGTGCGTCAATGAAGGCCACGCCTTGCTGGGCAGCCAGGGCGTGCAGCTCGCGTGCCACATCGGCCGATGCGGTGGTGTGATCAACCAGCACCGTACCAGCCTTCATGCCGGCCAAGGCGCCATCCGGCCCGAGGATGACGGAGCGCAAGTCGTTGTCGTTGCCAACGCAGCAGAACACGATGTCGGCGTCCTGCGCGGCCTGGCGCGGTGTGGCTGCGCTGCGCGGACCCGGGGTGGCGGCGTATTCCTGGCACCAGGCTTGCGCTTTGGCGGCATTGCGGTTGTAGACCGTCACGCTGTGCCCGGCCAGTGCCAGATGGCCGGCCATGGGATAGCCCATCACGCCCAGACCAATGAAGGCCACGCGGGTGGAAGGAGCAGAGTCATAAGTTTTGGGTTGGGTGCTGGACATGATGGGGTGAGAGAAAAGGAATGACAGAACCTGCCATCATAAAACCGGAAGGCTCGCGTTGCTGGCCATCGGGATTTGCCCCTGCGCCTGCAACCGCGCCAGGTCCTGGGCCAGGGTGCGCATGCCCTGCGCGCCACCGGTTTGCAGCGTGCTGTGCAGCTGGGCGATTTTGTCTTCCCGGATCAGGTGCCGTACCGCCGGTGTGGCCACCATCACTTCAAAAGCGGCCACGCGTGCCTTGCCGTCACTGCGCTTGCACAGTGCTTGCGAGAGCACGCCCACCAGACTTTGGCTGAGCTGGCTGCGTACCAGGCTTTTCTCTTCACCGGGAAAGCCATCCACCAGCCGGCTGACGGTCTGGGCCGCGCTGCGGGTGTGCAAGGTGGCCAGCACAAGGTGTCCTGTTTCGGCCGCAGTCAAGGCCCAGCGAATTGAGGGCAGGTCGCGCAACTCGCCCACCAGCAAAATGTCTGGATCCTGACGCAGGGCGCTGCGCAGGCCCTGCGCGAACGAGGCCGTGTCGCGTTGGATTTCGCGCTGGTGAATCAGGCATTGGTCACTGGTGTGGACATACTCGACCGGGTCTTCCAGCGTCACGATGTGCAGGCGTTGGTGCGCATTCAAATGCTGGACCATGCAAGCCAGGGTGGTGCTTTTGCCGGAGCCGGTGGGCCCGGTCACCAGCACCAGGCCTTGGGGCTGGTTCAACCAGGCCAACACGACATCGGGCAATCCCAGGCTGTCCACGGCCGGTAAAGTGGACGGAATCAGGCGCAAGACGAGGCCGTGGCCTTCGGTGTGTTGAAACAGGTTGACGCGAAAGCGGCCCAGGCCGGGCCGTTGAAAAGCGCCATCACGGTCTTGCGCCAGTGCGGATGCGTCCTGCGCACCCTCGGGATCGGTCAGCCAGCCCTGGACCTGGCGTGCCATCGCCAGCGCTTCCTGCGGGTCAATCAGGCGCTCAGCCAGAGGCACGATGTCACCCAGATGACGCATCAGCGGACGCCGCCCTGCCGAGAGGTGAAGGTCGCTGGCGCCGACTTGCACCGCCTGTTTCATCCACTCCAGCAACATGATGGACCTCATCTCGGTTTAAAGTGGGGGGATTATGGGAAGCTTGAAAGAACCTTGGGAGGCGGTGCGTGCGCGCATCACGCAGGCTGCGCAGTCCAGTGGACGTTCGCCGCAGGACGTTCGCTTGCTGGCCGTGTCCAAAACCTTTGGCATCGATGCCATCCGGGAAGTGGCAGCTTGCGGCCAGCGCGACTTCGGTGAAAACTACATTCAGGAAGCCGTTGAAAAAATCCAGTTGCTGCGCGATGACCCGCTGACGCAGCATTGCGTGTGGCATTGCATCGGCCCCATTCAGAGCAACAAGACACGCCTGGTGGCCGAGCATTTTGATTGGGTCCAGAGCATTGACCGGCTGAAGATCGCCCAGCGCCTGAGCGAACAACGGCCAGCGCATTTGCCACCTCTGCAGGTGTGTCTTCAGGTGAACATCGATGGGGGCCCCACCAAGTCGGGCGTGGCACCGCAGGACACCCTGGCGCTGGCGCGCGCAGTGGCCGCCTTGCCCAGGCTGACGCTGCGTGGCTTGATGACCATTCCCGATGCCACCCCCGATGTCGCCTCCCAGCTTGCGGTGCACCAGCGTGCGGCCGCCTTGTTTGCCGAGACCGCTCAGGCCTTGCAGTTGCCGTCTTTCGATACTTTGTCGATGGGCATGACTGGCGATCTGGAGGCCGCCATCCGCGCAGGGAGCACCCTGGTGCGCATCGGCACCGCTATTTTTGGACACCGTTGAATTTCTAGGAACGCCATGACTCCGTTGATCGCGCCCATGCAAGCCCTGATTGTGGAATGTTGCGTCGCACCAGGCGCGTCTGTGCGCGCTGGCGACGTGCTGCTGATTCTGGAAGCCATGAAGATGGAGCACGAAATCCGCTCGCCGCATGATGGCCGTGTTCAGGAGTGGTTTGTCGATGCCGGTGAAACAGTGGAGGAGGGTGCGGTGCTGCTGAAACTGCAAGCCATCACCCTGGCCGGTCAGGCACCTGCAGCAGCGGCCGTGCCTGTGGCTGCCGCTGAGCCGGTGTTGGCGCCATCGGCAATCCGCCCCGACCTGCAACGTGTCCTGGACCGCCATGCGCTCACACACGATGACGCACGTCCCGATGCGGTGGCCAAGCGCCATGCCCTGGGTCAGCGCACTGCACGGGAAAACCTGGCCGACCTGGTGGACCCGGGCAGCTTTGTGGAATACGGTGCCCTGGCCATTGCCGCGCAAACCCGACGACGCAGCCTGCAAGATTTGCAGGCCAACACCCCGGCCGATGGCATGGTGACGGGTCTGGGCAGCATCAATGGCGATTGGTTTGGCCCCGAAGCTTCCCGCTGTGCTGTGCTGGCATATGACGCCACGGTGCTGGCGGGCACCCAGGGCATGCGCAATCATCAAAAAACCGACCGTCTGTTGCAGATTGCGCATGCGCAATCCCTGCCGGTTGTGTTGTGGGCCGAAGGTGGTGGTGGCCGCCCCGGCGATGTCGATGTGCACATCGTGGCAGGTCTGCAACTGACCACCTTTGCGTCATACGCGCGCCTGTCGGGCCGCGTGCCTGTGGTGGGCATCACCTCAGGCCGTTGTTTTGCCGGCAATGCGGCGCTGCTGGGCTGCAGCGATGTGATCATTGCCACCCGGAGCAGCAACATTGGCATGGGCGGACCGGCCATGGTGGAAGGTGGCGGACTGGGTGTCTTCAAGCCCGAAGACATTGGACCCAGCGCAGTGCAGCATGCCAATGGCGTGATCGACTTGCTTGTGGACGATGAAGTCCAGGCGGTGGCCACGGCGCGGCACTACCTCTCTTTTTTCCAGGGGCGTGCGCCGCAGTGGGCCGCACCCGATGTCCCGGCGCTGCGCGCCGTGGTGCCTGAAAACCGTTTGCGCGTGTATGACACACGCGCAGTTTTCCCCTTGTTGTTCGACGAAGGCTCCGTGCTGCCCTTGCGCACCGGCTTTGGCATTGGCATCCACACAGCGCTGGCGCGCATCGAAGGCCGTCCGGTGGGGGTGATCGCCAACAACCCCTTGCATCTTTCCGGGGCGATCGATGCCGAGGCCGCCGACAAGGGCGCCCGTTTCCTGCAGTTGTGCGATGCGCATGGCCTGCCCGTGGTGTCCTTGATTGACACCCCAGGATTCATGGTCGGGCCGGAGATCGAAACCCGTGCACAGGTACGCCATGTCAGCCGACTGTTTGTGGCGGCGGCGCAGCGGCGTGTGCCCTTCTTCAGCGTGGTGCTGCGCAAAGGCTATGGCTTGGGCGCCATGGCGATGGCCGGCGGTGGCTTTCACGAGCCGGCGTTCACTGTGGCCTGGCCGACCGGTGAGTTTGGCGGCATGGGTCTCGAAGGCGCGGTCAAACTGGGCTATCGCAAAGAGCTGGCTGCGCTGGAGGGGGCCGAGCGGGAAGCGCTTTATCAGAAACTGGTGGCGCAACAGTACGACAACGGCAGTGCCATGAACATGGCTTCCACGCTGGAAATCGATGCGGTGATCGATCCGGCGCAGACCCGACACTGGCTGGCGCAGGGCCTGGCCAGTGCATCGCTGCCGGCGCGTGGCACGGGCCGGTTCATCGATACCTGGTAAGCCGCTTCAGAAACGTTCGAGTTCGGGGTGTGGCAACTGGCCACCGCGGACCACCATCTTGCCGTATTCAGCGCAGCGCTGCAGCGTGGGGATCACCTTGCCCGGATTCAGCAGACCGGGCGGATCAAAGGCCCGCTTGATGGCAAACATCTGCTTGCATTCCTGGGGCGTGAACTGCACGCACATGCTGTTGAGTTTTTCCACGCCTACGCCGTGCTCGCCGGTGACCGTGCCGCCCATCGCGACGCTGGTTTCCAGAATGTCGGCGCCAAAGGCTTCGGCACGGTGCAGCTGGTCTGGATCATTGGCGTCGAACAGGATCAGCGGGTGCAGGTTGCCGTCGCCCGCATGGAACACGTTGGCACAGCGCAGCCGGTATTTCTTTTCCATGTCGGCAATGGCTTCCAGGATGTCGGCCAGGCGTTTGCGCGGAATGGTCGAGTCCATGCACATGTAGTCCGGGCTGATGCGCCCTGAAGCCGGAAAGGCATTTTTCCGACCGCTCCAGAAACGCAGCCGTTCGGCCTCGTCGCGGCTGACGGCCAGGGCGGTGGCGCCACATTGGCGCAACACGGCGCTCATGCGCTCGATTTCCTCGGCCACTTCTTCGGGCGTGCCATCGCTTTCGCACAGCAGAATGGCCTCGGCGCTCAGGTCGTAGCCGGCCTTGACGAAGTCTTCGACGGCGGCGGTCATGGGCTTGTCCATCATTTCCAGGCCCGCTGGAATGATGCCGGCAGCGATCACCGCCGCCACTGCATCGCCGGCACGACGCAGGTTGTCAAAGCTGGCCATGATGCAACGTGCCAGTTGAGGCTTGGGCACCAGTTTGACGGTGACTTCGGTGGTCACGGCCAACATGCCTTCGGAGCCGATGACCAGGGGCAGCAGGTCCAGGCCAGGGCTGTCGAGCGCGTCGCCGCCAAACTCAACGGCCTCGCCTTCGATCGTGAAGCCTTTGACCTTGAGGACGTTGTGCAAGGTGAGCCCATACTTCAGGCAGTGCACGCCGCCGGAGTTCTCGGCCACATTGCCGCCAATCGTGCAGGCGATCTGGCTCGATGGATCGGGCGCGTAGTACAGGCCCAGCGGTGCCGCCGCTTCGCTGATGGCCAGGTTGCGCACGCCACACTGAACCACGGCCGTGCAGCTGTCCTTGTCCATTGACAGAATCTGGTTGAACTTCGCCAGTGACAGTGTCACCCCTTCAGCATGTGGCATGGCCCCGCCTGACAGGCCGGTGCCCGCACCCCGTGCCACCACTGGCACGGCCAGGGCGTGGCAGGCTTTCAAGGCCGCCTGCACTTGCTGTGTGTTTTCGGGCAAGGCCACGCACAACGGACGTTGGCGGTAGGCAGTCAGGCCATCGCACTCGTAGGGTGTGGTGTCTTCGGGGGTGTACAGCACCGCATGGGCAGGCAGTACCGCCTTGAGCGCAGCCACTACTTGCGCTTGACGCTGCGCACGCGCCAGGGCGGCGTGCTTGTCCGTGGTCATGGGAGCATTCATGTCGGTGACTTTACGTGAATTTCCAGGCCTTGGGTTGAAAGAACTTGCAGGCTTTGTTGAAGCCGATTCAGCTGACCGCTTTTTGCAACCACTCGGCAAAGGCTGCGCACTCCCAGCGGTCCATCGTCCCGGTGCGCCAGCACAGATAGTGCGCATGGGGGCTGGGCACCTGCTCGGCACTGAGGCGAATCAGGGTGCCGTTTTCCAGCCAGGGCGCCCCCAGTTTCAGACGGATCAGGCCAATGCCCAGCCCCTGTGCGGCGGCATCGCACAGCAGGCCGATGTCATTGAAGCTGGAGCCGTCGTTGGGCTCGGGCCAATCCAGGTGATGGGCCGCGAACCAGGTGCGCCAGGGTTCCAGGGGGCTGCGCAGCAGGGTGGCGTCCAGCAGGTCTTCCGGGGCATCAAACGGTCCGTGCTCGCGCAGATAAGCCGGCGAGGCCAACAGGGTGACGTCATCCTTCATCAGGCACAGGCTTTCGACATCGGCATAGCGCCCGGTTCCAAAGCGGATGGTCAGGTCGGCATCTTCGGCAACCACATCCAGCAAGGGGATGCTGACTTGCAGGCTCAAGTCGATTTCCGGGTAAGCCTCGGCGAATTGGCGCAATCGGGGCATCAGGATCGAGCGTGCAAAGGTCGGGGTGACGGCGAGCCGCAGCTTGCGCTTGCCCGCTGCCTGGGGATTCTGGCCAGGGAAGCGCTCCAGGCTGGCCAGCCCTTCGCGCACATGGGCCAGGTATTCGCTGCCGTCGGTGGTCAGGGAAAAATCGGCGCGACCGAACAGCTTGGTGCCGATGATCTGTTCGAGTTGGCGCACCCGGTGGCTGACGGCGCTGGGGGTGACGCACAACTCTTCGGCAGCCTGGGTCACCGAGCGCAGCCGTGCCAGCGCCTCAAAAGTCAGCAGGCATTGGATCGGTGGAATGCGCGACGTCATGACGAGGGGCGGGGGGTCGCGCGGCGCGCTTTATTTGAAGATCACCGTCTTGTGGCCGTCCAGCAGCACCCGGTGCTCGCTGTGCCATTTGACGGCACGGGCCAGCACCTGGCTTTCGGTGTCGCGTCCCAGCGCGGTCAGGTCTTCCACCGTCTTGCTGTGGTCCACCCGGGCCACGTCCTGTTCAATGATCGGGCCTTCGTCCAGGTCCGCTGTCACATAGTGGGCGGTGGCGCCAATCAGTTTGACACCGCGGTCGTGCGCCTGGTGGTAAGGCTTGGCACCCTTGAAGCTGGGCAGGAAACTGTGGTGGATGTTGATGGCCCGACCTTGCAATTCACGGCACATGTTGTCCGAAAGAATCTGCATGTAGCGCGCCAGCACCACCAACTCGGCTCCCTCGCCATTGATGATTTCCAACTGTCGCGCTTCGGCCTGCGCTTTGGTGGTGGCGCTCACCGGAATGTGGTGAAACGGTACGTTGTAGCTGGCCGCCAATTGATAGAACTCGCGGTGATTGCTGATGATGGCCCGGATGTCCACGGGCAGCAGGCCACTTTTCCAGCGGAACAGCAGATCGTTCAGGCAATGGCCTTCCTTGCTCACGAGCAGCACGGTGCGCATGGGCTGGGAGGCATCGTGCAAGGTCCATTGCATGCCAAAGCCCTGACCGAAGCTGGTCAGGGCGGTGCGCAGGGGTGTCGCCTCCAGGTCAGATGCAAACTGCACCCGCATGAAAAATAGGCCCGTGTCCCGGTCGTTGTATTGGGCGGCCTCTTCAATGTTGCCGCCACGCTCGAGCAGGAATCCCGACACCGCATGGACGATCCCCGTGCGATCGGGGCAGGAGAGGTTCAAAATGTAGACAGTCATCCCCTGATTGTAGATTTCGGTGACACAATGCTTTTCGATGGTCCCCAAGCCCCTCATTTGATGGAGACACACATGGCTTACCAAGATTTCAACATGGACAACCAGTGGCTGCCTTTCACGCCCAACCGCCATTTCCGCAAGGCGCCGCGCGTGTTCGTGGCCGCTGACGGCATGAACTTCACCACCCACGATGGCCGTCAGGTGGTGGACGGCATCTCCAGCCTGTGGTGTGTGGGCGCGGGTCACAATCGGCGCGAAATCAACGAAGCCATCAAGCAGCAGCTGGACACCCTGGACTACGCCACCGCGTTTCAGGCCAGCAACGACAAGGCTTTCGAAGCCGCCGAGATGATTGCCAACATGGCCCCCGGCGATTTGAACAAGGTCCTGTTCTGCAACTCCGGTTCGGAAGCCGCTGATACGGCACTCAAGCTCGCGCTGGCGTACCACCGGGCGCGTGGCGAAGGCCACCGCAATGTGTTCATCGGGCGCGAGCGTGGCTACCATGGCGTGGGATTTGGAGGGATGAGCGTGGGCGGCATTCCCGGCAACCGCAAAGTGTTCGGCTCGGCCATGCTGCCGCGAGTGGATCACCTGCGCTTCATCCATGACCAGGCCCAGAACCCCTACATCCATGGTGTCGAGCCTGAGCTCAAGGAAGACTTGCTGGCCGAACTGGAAACGCGCATCCTGCCTCTGCACGATCCGAGCAATGTGGCGGCCATCATCGTCGAGCCGGTGGCCGGCAGTGCCGGCTGGTATCTGCCTCCCAAGGGCTACCTGAAACGTTTGCGCGAGATCTGCGACAAGCATGGCATCCTGCTGATTTTTGACGAGGTCATCACCGGCTTTGGCCGCATGGGCACCAACTTTGGCGCTGACTACTACGGTGTGGTGCCTGACATGCTGAACTTTGCCAAGTGCGTCACCAACGGCGTGATCCCCATGGGCGGGGTGATATGCCGCGATTTCATCTATGACGCCATGATGAACACCGGCGCACCTGAGCACGGCATCGAGTTTTTCCATGGCTACACCTACTCGGGCCACCCCGTGTCCTGTGCTGCAGCGATTGCGACACTGAGCCTGCTGAAAGAAGAGAAGCTGTTCGAGCGGGCGGCCAAGATGGGACCCGTGCTGGGCGACGCCATGCACAACGCCATGAAAGGGCTGCCCCATGTGATTGGCATCCGCAGCCTCGGTCTTGCCGCCGTGGTGGAACTGGCACCCCTGCCCGGCGCACCCGGTAAACGGGCCTATGACATTTTCCTGGACTGCTTCAACCACGGTAGCCTGGTGCGGCCGGCCGGTGACAACCTGGTGCTGGCACCGCCCTACATTGTGGAGAACAGCCACATCGACCAATTGGTGAGCACGCTGGCAACCTCGATCAAGAAGCACGCCTGAGTTGCTGGCGCGCGTGTTTTGGCGTCGCCCCGAGATCTGGCCTGAGTTCGGGCGTGTCGCCACGACTCTGATCTGGGCCATCCTGGCCGCCCAGGTGTGCCTGTGGTTGCGTACCCCTTTGCCCTGGATGATCGGACCGATGCTGGCGGTCTCGGCGGCCAGCATGATGGGGGCACCCATGCGCAGTTCACGCCATTTGCGCAACTTCGGGCAGTGCGTGATCGGTTGTGCCCTGGGCCTTTACTTCACGCCACAAGTGGGCGCCCTCGTGGCCAGCCTGAGCTGGGCGATTGCCTTGGGCATCGTCTGGGCGCTGTTGCTGGGGTGGTGTTTTGGCTGGGTCTTGTACCAGGTGCACAAAGACCGCCTGCCTGGCGTGACACGCGCCACCACCTACTTTGCAGGGGCCATCGGTGGTGCCTCTGAAATGACCCTTCTGGCCGAGCGTGCGCAAGCGCGTACCGATCTGGTGGCTTCGGCCCACACCTTGCGGGTCATGCTGATCACGGTGCTGATCCCGTTCGCCTTTCAATTCAGTGGCTTGCATGGCCTGGACCTCAGCCCGCCCACGACCCGTCAAACCGATCCCATGGGTTTGGCGATACTGGGGCTGCTGACCGGGGTGGGCGCCTGGTGCATGGCGCGACTGGGCCGTGCCAACCCCTGGTTCATGGGCGCCTTGCTGGTGGCGATGGTGCTGAGCCTGGCGGGCATCACACTGTCGGCCATTCCCACGCCGCTGTCCAATCTGGCGCAGTTGTTCATTGCCATCAGCCTGGGGGTGCGCTTCACACCGGCTTTTATCCAGCTGGCGCCCCGCTGGCTGTTCAGCGTGGCGGTGGGCACTCTGGTGCTGATCGGGGTGTCTCTGGTCCTGGCCTGGGCTTTGTCCCGCGCCACGAACTTGCCGTTGGCCACCCTGATTTTGAGCACCGCACCGGGCGGCATTGCAGAAATGGCCATCACGGCCAAGGTGCTTCAGCTGGGCGTGCCGGTGGTCACGGCTTTTCAGGTCTGCCGGCTGGTGGCCGTGCTGTTGTTGACCGAACCGCTTTACCGCTGGCGGGCACACCCACCAGCGCAAGGTGGCGTATAACTTCTACCTTGAACGGTGCAAAGCGGCACAAAGGAAAACATCATGAGTCACATCACACGCAGAGATTGGTTGCAACGGGGCGCGGCGGGTTTGGCCGCACCGATGCTGGCGCAGGCGCAAGACAAATACCCCAGCAAGACCATCAACTGGATTTGTCCTTACGCTGCTGGCGGCAATGCCGACTCACGCTCGCGTCAGATGGCGAAGGTGATGGGCAGTTTGTTGGGGCAGCCCATCATCGTGGACAACAAGGCGGGAGCGGGCGGCAACATTGGCACGGAAATGATCGCGCGTGGCAAGCCCGATGGCTATACCCTGGGCATGGGCAACATTGCCCCGCTGGCCGTGAACCAGGCGCTGTTCAAGAAACTGAATTTCGACCCCCTCAACGACATCGTGCCCATCGCCTTGATCGAGCGCGGACCGCTGGCGCTGATGGTGCGCATCGACTCGCCCTACAAGTCCGTCAAGGATTTGGTGGCCGCCGCCAAAGCGGCCCCTGGCAAACTCAGTTATGCATCCGGTGGCATTGGCGGTACACACCATTTGAGCGGTGCCTTGTTCGAGCATTCGGCCGGGATTGACATGATTCACGCGCCCTACAAAAGCGGTGCGGCGGGGGCCACCGACCTCATGGGCGGGCAGGTCAATCTGATGTTCGAACAGATGTACAGCGCCATGCCGTCCATTCGCGGCGGCAAATTCAGGGCCCTGGCCGTGACCAGCAAGACGCGCTCTCCCTTGCTGCCTGACGTGCCGACCATGGGGGAGCAAGGCTACCCTGCGGTCGAAGTGATGAACTGGCAGGGCCTGGTCGGACCCAAGGGCCTCAGCCCTGACCTGATCCGCTTGCTCAACAGCGTCTGTAACAAGGCATTGCAGGACCCGGAGATCAAGGACAAGATTACCAGTCAGGGCAACGAGTTGGGCGGCGGTACACCTGAACAATTTGCAGCTCTGATCCGGGCCGAATCACCGCGTTGGGCCAAGGTGGTGCGGGATGCGAGGATCGAGCCCGAATAAATTGGCGTTCAGTGCAGCACCACGGGCTGTTGGGCCAAACCGGAAAACTGTTCCAGCGTGGCCTCGACTTCATCCTGGGTGGGTGCTTGGGCTTGCCAGGCACTGAGTTGCTTCTGAAACAACTCGGCCCAAGAGCCGTCCAGGTACACCTCTTTGCCGGAACGCTTGTCCACGATTTCAAAGCCATGGCGCGCCATCTGCAACCCCTGCGGGGTGGGGGTGTCTTGCAGCGGTGTCAGCAAATGCACGACCGCAAAGGATTCCGAGTCATACAAGGTGTTCATGGTGTTTTCTCCGGCGTCTGAAAGGCGGCAGCGGCGGCGCGCGCCATGGAGGACAGATCGGAGCGTTCGGTGCGTATTCAAGGGGGGCTGATGGATTTGGCGCGCTGGTCGATCTCATCGCCATTGGCCTGCTGGAGGCGGATACGGACCGGAAGATATGCCAGCGAAGGGGCAAACCACAAGTCGATGCGCTGATCGTACTCGCGGCGCGGCAGACGGCGCAGGTGCAGGGCTTGCACATCGCCCAGCGGCAAGGAGATCCGTTCTTCGCCATCCACGACGAACGACCAGATTTCGGCCTCGCGGGCAGACACGGTGGGCAGGTCAATGACGGTACCGGCGGGATAGCGTTGCGGTGCGCCGGCCAGCTGGGCGGCCAATTGCATGAACAGGCTCAGGCGATCCTGGGCGCCGGGCAGCAAAGGGCTGGCTGGGGTGTTGGCACTGAATGTGACCCAGCCCTTGTCGCGTTCGAAATGTGCCGCGAGCTCGGTTTTGTTTTTGTCGCCGAAACGTTGGGGTGCCAGGCCCTGCGCGTTCAACGCCCCCACGCTGGTCTGGGTGCGTGAGCCTAGCAAGGGCAAGCCGACTTCAAAGCGCAGCTGGTAGCGCTGACCATCGTGCTGCCACAGCAGATTGCTGCGTGCAAAATAAGGAAACCCCTTGGCTTTGCCGGAAACTTCGTACAGCACCTGTGTCGGCGCTGCAACCTGAAATCTGTCAGCGGGTTGACGCTCGGAAGGGCTGGCTTGCGCCAGGGCCACGGGTGTGGTGGGCGTCGAAGCCATTTGCGCAACGGTCTCGGGCTGAGCGCGGGCAGACGCTACAGGGTCGGCGGCACGTGTGAGGGTGGGTGCCACGGGCGGCGTCGCGGAAGCAGGAAGGGGCTCAGGCAAGGTGATGCTGCTCATCCACACCGGGCCTTCGGGCGGGGGGCGGTGCTCCAGCCCCCGCGCCAGTTGCCAGAAAAAAGCAGAATGTCCCACGACCACCATGGCCACAGTGACCAGGCGCCGGCGCGAGCGCGGATGCAAGCGTTTCATGCAGCCTGGTAGCCCAGTTCGCTGGAGAGTTGCTGGGCCGCGTCACGCAGTTGCCGGGCCACCGATCCGTCCCAGCTCGCATCCATGCTGGAAGCGGGCCCCAGCGTGACCAATGCCACCACCAGATGGCCATCGGCATCGAACACGGGGGCACCGAAGCCCACCACCCCAGGCAGCAATGAATTCACCACGCGCGACAGGCCACGCTGCCGGACTTCCTTGAGCAAGCTTTGCACTTCGGCCTGTGTGCGTGGTGCATCGGCCACCTGAAGTTTTTGCAAGCGTTGCAACTCCTGCTTGATTTGCGGTGCCGTCAGTTCGCTGGGCAGGTAAGCCGCAAAACAGCGCCCCGTGGCCGAGGTCAGAAGCGGCATGACATCGCCCAGGCGCAGGATGGTCATGGCATGGGGCGACTCTTCCCAATGCACGATGGTGGGCCCCTGGTTGCCCCACACCGCCAGGGCCAGGGTGTGGCCGATGGCGTTCATCAGCGGTATCACGCGCGCACGGGCACGCTTGACGGGGTCGAGACGGCTCAAACTGGCCAGGCCGAGTTTGAGCGCTGCTGGACCCAGGTCGTAGCGAGTGCTGTCACTGTCCTGGGCGACCAGAAGCAGGCGTTGAAAACTCACCAGATAGCGATGCGCTTTGGCCGCACTCATGCCAGCGGCCGCAGCCAAATCGCGTAGCATCAGCGGGCCGTCGGCGCGAGCCAGCACATCCAGCAGCTCAAACCCGACTTCGACCGATTGAATGCCTGCGCGTTGTTTCATCATGCAAGGGCTTTGTAAAATTACGGATAAGTAAATTTGTTGAACAATGCGTAATTTACCTTGCACCCAAGGTGAACGCAACCTCATTTTCTGGAGACATGCCCTTGAAACTCGCCACCTACAAAGACGGCTCACGTGACGGACAACTGGTTGTGGTCTCGCGGGATCTCACGATGGCGCATTATGCGACCGGCATTGCTGGCCGATTGCAACAAGTGCTGGATGACTGGAATTTCCTGTCACCCCAATTGCAGGATTTGTATGAAACCCTGAACCAGGGCAAAGCGCGCCACGCCTTTGCGTTTGACCCGAAGATGTGCATGGCGCCTTTGCCGCGCGCCTACCAGTGGGCCGATGGTTCAGCGTACATCAATCACGTGGAATTGGTGCGCGCTGCACGCAAGGCTGAAGTGCCGCAGACCTATTACACCGATCCGCTGATGTACCAGGGCGGCAGCGACGACTTTATCGGCCCGACGGATGACGTGGTGTGCGCCAGTGAAGCCCACGGCATCGACTTCGAGGCGGAGATTGCCGTGATCACAGGTGACGTGCCCATGTCCTCCACGCCCGAACAGGCCCTGGAAGGCATCCGCCTGGTGATGCTCGCCAACGATGTGTCTTTGCGCAACCTGATTCCTGCGGAGTTGGGCAAGGGGTTTGGCTTTTTCCAGAGCAAACCGGCCACAGCTTTCAGCCCGGTGGCGGTGACGCTCGATGAGTTGGGCGAGGCCTGGGACCATGGCCGCGTCAACCTGCGCTTGCAGTCCACCTGGAACGGTCGCAAAGTGGGCATGTGCGACGCCGGCCCTGAGATGACCTTTCATTTCGGGCAACTGATCGCCCACATGTGCAAGACACGCAATGTGCGCGCAGGCAGCATTGTGGGCAGCGGCACTGTCAGCAACAAAGGCACGGAAGACAACGGCCGCAAAGTCTGGCCCAACGGCTACAGCTGCATTGCCGAAAAGCGTGCCATCGAAACCATTCTGGATGGCCAGCCCAGCACCGAATTCATGAAATACGGCGACACCATTCGTATCGAAATGAAAGGCCTGGACGGGCAAAGCATCTTTGGTGCAATTGACCAGACGATGGCCGCGCCCGTGGCCTGAAGGCGCTCAGACCTGGGTCGGGTCGGCTGCCATGTTGTCGTACTTTTTGAAGTAGTTGCGCGCCATCGACACCAGTTGCGCATCGCTGGGATGGTCGCTGGGCACGCTGTCCACCAAAGCCTGAACAATCGGGCTGTGGTGGCTGTTGCACCATTCGCGGAACTGGTTGCGCGCCAGGCCAGGCCCGGTCAGCAGGATTTCATGTGTGCCTGTCAGGGCCTTGGCGATGTCGGCAAAAAAGGCCGAGCTATCCCCCGATTTGCCTTGATGCTTGTGGTGTGTGCGCGATTTGATGCGCTGCGCCTCGACATGCTCGCGGTCAAACATCAGGACGTGGGCTTCAGAATGGTCCATCCAGACGACGGCGTGAAAAGTGCTCATAGGGTTCTCCTGTTGAAATAAAAATCAGTGTTTTCGTTTTTCGATGGCCGATTGGCAATCGATGCAGCGTGCCGCCTCGGGGGTGGCTTGCAGGCGTGCCGCCGCAATCTGCTGGCCGCAATCGGTGCATTCGCCGTAGGTTCCCGCAGCAATGCGGTCCAGCGCCTCTTGCAAGGCGTTGAGCTCGGCCGTTTCCATCTCGGTCATCGCGAATTCAAAGTCCCGCTCGGTGGCGACTTGCGCTTGCGAATCTTCGGGATGACCGAAGTGCGCGGCCGCAGCCTCGACACGGTTGCTGGCATCGCCGCGTTGCTGTGCCATGCGCTGCATAAGGGCCTGGCGGCTTTGAAGCAGTTGCGCTTGAAGCGCCTGGAGGTGTTCGGTCTTCATCAAGACTCCTTTCTGTGCATGGCTTCATGATGCGCCGAGGCGTCTCTTCTGTCTTTGACTCCGGTCAAGAGCCGTCGATCCATGGACAATCGGGGGTTTCGACACCCGGAGAACACCATGCCAACCCCTGTGGATTACAGCCGTTACCAAACACTGCGCATCACACGCCGCGGACCGCAAGACAGCATCATCGATCTGCAAATGAAGGCCGGCGGGCCAGGTGGCAATGGCAAGCTGCCCACGGCTGGCCATGACGGACATTGGGAGTTGAGCGAAATCTGGCGCGACATCGGACGGGACGACACCGTGCGTTGTGCCGTGCTGCGCGGCGAGGGCCTGGGCTTTTCCGGAGGGGGTGACCTGGCACTGGTGCAGGACATGGCCCGCGATTTTGAGGTGCGCAGCCGTGTCTGGAAAGAGGCGCGGGACCTGGTTTACAACGTCATCAATTGCGACAAACCCATTGTCAGCGCCATGCATGGGCCGGCGGTTGGCGCAGGCTTGGTGGCTGGGCTGCTGGCCGATATTTCCATTGCGGCGAAAACCGCGCGGATTGTCGATGGGCACACGCGCCTGGGTGTGGCTGCCGGCGACCATGCCGCCATCATCTGGCCCTTGCTCTGCGGCATGGCCAAGGCCAAGTATTACCTGATGTTGTGCGAGCCCGTCAGTGGCGAAGAGGCTGAGCGTATCGGCCTGGTGTCGCTGGCGGTGGACGAGGACAAATTGCTCGACAAAGCCTATGAGGTGGCGGAAAAGTTGGCCAATGGCAGCCAGACGGCCATCCGCTGGACCAAGTATGCCCTGAACAATTGGTTGCGTCAGGCTGGCCCGAGCTTCGACACCTCGCTGGCCCTGGAGTTCATGGGCTTTGCCGGTCCCGACGTGAACGAGGGCGTCGCCTCGTTGCGCGAGCGTCGTGCGCCACGGTTTGGCACCGGCGGGTATTGAGCTTGTCTCGGGACCCGGGCTGGAAGAGGTGGATGTGAGCAAATCACACGTGGATGTCACGCGCTGGTCGGTCGTGGGTGCGGTTGTTGTGCTGCACCTGCTGGGCCTGTGGGCGCTGCAGCAGGGCTTGCTGCAGCGCGTGGTCGAGTGGGTGGTGCCGGTGATGGCCGTGAGTGATCCTTCGCCAGACGCGCCACCCATGCCCATGCCTGCGCCACCGCCCCCAGTTCAATCCCGCAGCCAACCGGTGGTGCCGCGTGGGGTCGCGCCGCCCGTGTCTGTCGTCCCGCCAGAATTGCCGGTGACCATGGTGCCAGGCCCTGTGCCATCGGCGATGGCGACGCTGAGCGCAGCTTCAGCTGTGCCCAGCCTGCCTGCACCGCAACCGGTTGCTTCGGTGAATGCAACACCTGCGCCCAGCCCCGTGCTGGCCTTACCCTCGACCCAGGCCGACTATTTGAACAACCCCAAGCCGGCTTACCCGGCGCTGAGCCGCCGCCTGGGTGAGCAAGGCCGTGCTGTGGTTCGGGTGCTGATTGGCGCCGATGGGCTGCCGCAAAAAGCCGAGTTGCACACCAGCAGCGGCTTTGACCGGCTGGACCGAGCGGCGCTGGAGACCGTGATGCGATGGCGTTACGTGCCTGGCAAGCGCGGCGATGTGCCTGAGACGATGTGGTTCAACGTGCCGATGAATTTTGTTTTGGAATAAGGACAAGCAACATGGAAACAACCGGTGGATGGATGAATCTCTGGCAACAAGGCGATGCCGTGACCCGTTTCGTCGCCTTGCTGTTGCTGGCCATGTCGCTGGCTTCCTGGGTCGTGATGATCCTCAAGGCCCTGGATCAGGCACGTCTGCGCCGGCAGGCGCAGCGGGTGGAGGCGTTTTGGGAAAGCGCGAACTATGACGCTGGCTTGCAAGCCCTGGGCACGGTGGATGAAGACAGTGCCTTTCGTCGTCTGGCCGAACAAGGGCGGGAGGCGCTCACGCATTTGCAACGTCAGGATGGTCAGCCACATTTGAACCAAGGCCTGAACGTCAGCGATTGGGTGACGCGCACCCTGCAAAGCACACTGGACCAGACCGTGGCGCAGTTGCAATCGGGTCTCGGGGTGCTGGCGTCGGTGGGCTCCACGGCGCCGTTTGTGGGCCTGTTCGGCACCGTCTGGGGCATTTATCACGCCCTGATGGGCATTGGCCTGGCAGGGCAGGCCACGATTGACCAGGTGGCGGGTCCGATTGGCGAGGCCTTGATCATGACGGCCCTGGGGCTGGCGGTGGCCATTCCGGCGGTGCTGGGCTACAACGCCCTGGTGCGAGGCAACAAAGCCGTGATGGTGCAACTCAGGCGCTTTGCCCACGATGTGCATGCCCTGCAAGTCACCGGTGCGCGTGTGCGCCAGATCTGAGGAGCGGTCATGGCCTTTCAGTCAGACGACGATGACACGCATGAAATGAGTGAGATCAACATGACGCCCCTGGTGGATGTCATGCTGGTCTTGCTCATCATCTTCATCATCACCGTGCCGGTGATGAAGCATTCCGTCAACATTCAGTTGCCCCGTGCCACCCACCAGCCACAGGATCTGAAGCCTCAGACCGTTCGACTCACCGTGAATGCGCAGGGTGACTACTTCTTCAACGACGCCCCTGTCACCGACGCGCAATTGACGACCTTGCTGAAGGCCGAGGCAGCGCGTCAGCCGCAGCCGCAAGTGCATATCCGGGGCGATCGGGATGTGCGTTACGAGCGCATCGCCCAGGCCCTGGCCGCAGCCCAGCGGGTGGGGCTGCAAAAAATAGGTTTCATCACCGAACGCAATTCCAAGGAGTGAGCATGCGTTATCCCATTGTTTTCCAGACGCTGGCCTTGTCGGCTGGCTTGATCGTTGCCGGGGCCGCCCAGGCCCAGGTTGTGGTGGCCGATGCCTGGGTGCGCGCCACTGTGACAGGGCAAAAAGCCACGGGCGCCTTCATGAAGCTGACGGCCCCGCAAACCACCCGTCTGGTCGCGGCCAGCAGCCCGGTGGCCGGCGTGGTGGAGGTGCACGAGATGAAGATGGAGAAGGACGTCATGAAAATGGCACCCCTTTCCTCACTGGACCTGCCTGCTGGCAAGACTGTGGAGCTCAAGCCGGGTGGCTACCACGTCATGTTGATGGATTTGAAAGCGCCATTGAACAAAGACAGCACGGTTCCACTGACGCTGACGTTCAAGGATGCCAAGGGCATGACCACGCAGCAGGAGCTTAAAGTGCCGGTGCAGCAACCGACCCCGCCCGCAGGCATGCAGCATGGGGGAGCGCACAAACACTGATCCGCAGACGCCGCGTTGTCAGGTTCGCGTGGCATCCTTGCAGTAAGCTGCCAGACTTTGGGTGCGCCGCGCCTGCTACCACGATGGAGACCGACCATGAGCGAGAGTTCCGCCTTCGATTTTTCCAAGTTTGTGCCCGGCTTTGACTTTTTGAAAAAGCTCTCGACCAACGGTAGTGGTGCCATGCCCCAGGCCTCCAGCTGGATCGCCCCCACCCTGGACCCCGAGGAGCTGGAGCGACGCATCCAGGAGCTCAAGGCGGTGCACTTCTGGCTGGACCAGAACACCAAGGCCATCAGCGCCACCATCCAGGCGCTGGAGGTGCAGCGCATGACCCTTGCCACGCTCAAAGGCATGAACTTCAGCATGAACGACCTGGCCGAAGCCCTGAAGGCCAAGCCTGCAGATGCGGCCACATCGGCATTCTCTTTCACGGCCCCTGCATCGCCTGCGCCAACTGAGGCTGCATCCCAGCCTGCACCGGCGGCCAAGTCTGCCAAGCCCAAGAAAGCCAAAACCACCGCCTCGGCGGCCTCTGCCCAGGCAGACAAGCCTCAGGCCAATGCCGCAGCGGTGGACCCCCTGGCGTGGTGGGGCTCGTTGACCGATCAGTTCCAGCACATCGCCGGTCAGGCCATGCAGGACATGCAGCGCAATGCACAAGCGGCGGGGCCCGCAGCGGATTCACCGGCTGCCGCCCCCCCTGCCAAAACGGCAGCGAAGAAAAAAACCGTTGCCAAGAAAGCGCCGGCCAAGCGCTGAGGTGGCTTGTGCCGCAGGCTGCGGCAGCGCGCGCTTCGGTCTACACTGCGCGCATGAAACTTTTCCCCTATGGTCACGCCACCCATCCGCAATGGCAGATGGCGGCGGGACTGGTGCTGGCGCAGTTGCGCGCCCACATGACCCTGCCCGAGTACAGCGCGGCGCCCACGCTCGGACTGGTCTACATCACCGACCATTACGCCGCGCACGCGCAGGACTTGCTGGATCACCTCATTGCCGAGCTGCCCGAAGTCAGCGACTGGAGCGGCACCGTGGGGGTGGGCATCGCGGCCAACAATGTGGAGTATTTTGACGAACCCGCCCTGGTGGTGATGTTGTGCGCGTTGCCTTCGGACCAGTACCGTGTGTTCAACGGCGTCTCGCCTTTGGCGACCAGCCAGCGTGGCGGCTTTGAGGCCCATACGGCCCTGTTGCATGCCGATGCCGAAACCCCTGATCTTGCTGAGTTGATTCAGGAGTTGGCGCAGCGCACCCGCAGCGGCTATGTGTTTGGTGGCTTGACCGCGAGCCGGGCCGAGGCGCTGCAGTTTTCCCTGGCCGGGCAAGGCAGCCTGCCCGGCCAAGGCGCAGCGAGCGGTGTTTTTCGTGGAGGACTGAGTGGCGTGGCATTTGGGCCTGAGGTGCGCCTGCTCTCGCGCGTCACCCAGGGGTGCCTGCCGATCGCGCCAGTGCATGAGATCACTGACGCGGACGGTCATGTGGTGCTGGCGCTGGACGGTGAGCCGGCGTTGCAGGTGCTCTTGCGAGATTTGCAAATCAGCCTGGACGAGCCGCGTCAGGCCTTGGCCAAAGTGCGTGCCACCCTGGTCGGGCTGACGCTGGCGCAACACAATCCAGTGCGCCATACCGGTGAATTCGACGAGGCCGTGCTGGTTCGCCACATCATCGGCCTGGACCCTGGGCGACAGGCGGTGGCGATCGGCCAGCAAGTCACCCCGGGCATGCGCCTGACGTTTTGCCAGCGGCATGCCGCTGCTGCACGCGCTGATTTGTTGCGCATCGGTGCCGAGATCCGCGAAACCCTGGAGCCGCAGGACATGACCGCAGACCTGGCCGAGACCTTGGCGACCAGTGCCCTGTCCCTGCCACATCCTTCCCGCGGCATGGCCGGGGCCATCTATGTCAGTTGCGCCGGACGCGGTGGCCCGCACTTTGGCGCCCCCAGCGCTGAGTTGCAACTGGTGCGGCGTGCCTTGGGTGATGTACCCTTGGTCGGTTTCTTTGCGAGTGGTGAAATCGCGCACCAGAATTTGTATGGTTACACCGGCGTCCTGACGGTGTTCACAACCCCTGAATGAAAGAATCACAATGACCTCTTCCACCAAAGTTGGCCTGATTGGCCTGGGCGCCATGGGCAGTGGCATGGCGAAATCTTTGCGTCGTGCCGGCCATGATGTCCATGTTTACGACATTCGTCTGGAGGCTGCTCAGCAGTTTGCGAAAGAAGGCGGCAAAGCATGCGCCACGCTGGCCGAGTTGGGGGCGTCTTGCGATGTGGTGATTTCGGTGGTGGTCAATGCCGCACAGACCGAGGCGGTGTTGTTCGGGCCGAATGGCGATGGCACGGGCTGTGCGGCAACGCTGAAAAAAGGCAGTGTGTTTGTCATGTGCTCGACGGTGGACCCGAACGTGTCGATCGGCTTCGAGTCACGACTCAATGACCTGGGGCTGCTTTATGTGGATGCCCCGATCTCTGGCGGCGCGGCGCGCGCGGCCAGTGGCGAGATGACCATGATGACCGCCGCCAGGCCCGAGGCCTACGCCCTTTGCGAGCATTTGCTGCACGCCATGGCCGCCAAGGTTTACAAGCTTGGGGATTGTGCCGGTGCCGGCAGCAAGGTGAAAATCATCAACCAGTTGCTGGCGGGCGTGCACATTGCTGCTGCCGCAGAAGCCATGGCACTGGGCATCCGCGAGGGCGTTGCGCCCGAGGCCTTGTATGAAGTGATCACGAACAGTGCCGGCAACAGCTGGATGTTTGAAAACCGCATGGCCCATGTGCTGGCCGGCGATTACACGCCCCTGTCTGCCGTCGATATTTTTGTGAAGGACCTGGGCCTGGTGCTGGACACCGCGCGCGCCAGCAAGTTCCCGCTGCCTTTGTCCAGCACAGCGCATCAGATGTTCATGCAGGCCTCCACCGCCGGCTTCGCGCGTGAGGATGACAGCGCCGTGATCAAGATCTTCCCGGGCATCACCCTGCCCGGGAAGAAAGCCTGACGATCAGGTTGCAGGCTTGTCGGACAGCGCCTTCAGGTTGTCCTGCAATTCCTTGCTCATCGGCGCGTTCAGGTTGATGCCTTTGGGCGGGATGGGCGACTGGAACCATTTCTTGTAGAGGGCCTCAAACTCGCCGCTCTTGATCAGAGAAGCGAGGGTGTCGTCCACCAGCTTCTTGAAGCCAGGGTCGTCCTTGCGCAGCATGATGGCGTAGGGCTCGACCTGGATCGACTCGCCCACCACCGCCAGTTCGGCTGGGTTCGGGGCGCTGGCGCGGATGCCGTACAGCAGGATGTCGTCCATGCCGAAGGCATCGGCGCGACCTTGCTGTACCAACAGCGCCGATTCAGCGTGGTCCTTGGCGCCGATCAACTCGAAATTCAGGTTCTGGTCCGCGTTGAGCTTGCGCAGGATCTGAAAGTTGGTGGTGCCGGTGGTGCTCACCACTTTTTTGCCTTTGAGGTCGGCCACGGCCTTGACGGGCGAGCCGGACTTCACCAGCAAGCGGGTGCCGGTGTAGAAGTAGTTGGTGGCAAAAGCCACTTGCTTGGCGCGTTCACTGTTGTTGGTGGTGGAGCCGCATTCGATGTCGATGGTGCCATTGCTCAGCAATGGGATGCGGTTTTGCGAGGTCACGGCCTGTGTGGCGATTTTCAGGTCGTTGCGGCCCGTGGCCTTCTTCACCTGATCCACGATTTTGTTGCAGATTTCCCAGCCAAAGCCCACGGGCTGGCCATCGCCGCCGAGGTAGGAGAAAGGGATCGAGGACTCGCGGTAAGCCAGCGTGATGGTGCCGCTGGATTTCACCTTCTCCAGTGTCTGGGCATGTACACCCGTGACCCAGGTGGCAGTGGCGAGTGCGGCGATCAAAACAGGATGCAAGCGCATGGATATACCTTTCTCAATGACGGTCATGTGAAAAAGGCCATTGTGCACGAAGCTGTCAGACCCCACGCGCGCGATCCGTCCTGAATTGCCGGACAAAGCCGGCCAGCTGCCCAGCATCCAGCGCGGCGCGCACTTCGTGCATCAGGTTCAGGTAGTAATGCAGGTTGTGGACTGTGGCCAGCATCGGGCCCAGCATTTCACCGCAGCGGTCCAGGTGGTGCAGGTAGGCGCGACTAAAGCCGCCGCTGACGCTGCCGTCAGGACGGGTGTAGCCTTTGCAGGCATAGCAGCTGCAGGTCGGGTCCAGCGGGCTCGCATCGGTCTTGTGGCGCGCGTTGCGAATTTTCAGATCACCGAAACGAGTGAACAAGTGACCATTGCGGGCGTTGCGCGTGGGCATCACGCAGTCGAACATGTCAACGCCGTTGAGCACGCCCTCGACCAGATCTTCGGGCGTGCCTACCCCCATCAGATAGCGTGGTTTGTGGGCTGGCAGCCGATGTGGCGTGTGCGCCATGATGCGCAGCATGTCTTCCTTGGGCTCGCCCACACTCACACCGCCCACGGCATAGCCCGGGAAATTCATGTCTACCAGTGCAGACAGTGATTCATCACGTAGATGCTCGAACATGCCGCCTTGCACAATCCCAAACAGTGCGTTGGGATTCTCAAGCCTGGCAAACTCAAGCTGACAGCGCTGCGCCCAGCGCAGGCTCAGGGCCATGGAGCTGCGTGCTTCGGTTTCGGTGGTGATTTGGCCCTTGGTCTCGTAGGGCGTGCATTCGTCGAACTGCATCACGATGTCGCTGTTCAGCACAGTCTGTATTTGCATGCTGATTTCGGGCGTCAGAAAAAGTTTGTCACCGTTCACGGGCGAGGCAAAGCGAACCCCTTCCTCGCTGATCTTGCGCATGTCACCCAGCGACCACACTTGAAAACCGCCACTGTCGGTCAGGATGGGCTTGTGCCACTGTTCAAAGCCATGTAAACCGCCGAAGCTTTGAACGATGTCCAGCCCGGGACGCATCCACAGATGGAATGTGTTGCCCAGAATGATTTGCGCCTGCATTTCCTCCAGGCTGCGGGGCATCACCCCTTTGACGGTGCCATAAGTGCCCACGGGCATGAAAATCGGCGTTTCCACCACACCGTGGTTCAAAGTCAGGCGGCCACGGCGTGCCAGCCCTTCGGTTTTCAGCAAGTCAAATTGCAGCATGGACATTCTTTCGATCAAGCAGCATGGCATCGCCATAACTGAAAAAACGGTAACGCGCCTCGATGGCGTGACGGTACAGGGCATGCATGGTGTCAAAGCCGGTGAAGGCGCTGACCAGCATCAGCAATGTGCTTTTGGGCAAATGGAAATTGGTGATCAGGCTGTCGACCACCTTGAACGCAAAACCGGGCGTGATGAAAATCTGTGTGTCACCACAAGCTGTGCCGGTTTGGGCCCAGGATTCCAGGGTGCGCACCGTGGTGGTTCCGACGGCCACAACCCGTCCTCCGCGTTGCCGGCAAGCATGGATGGCTTGCTGTGTCGCCTCTGGCACCTGGTACCACTCGCTGTGCATCCGATGCTCGGCCAGATTGTCGGTTTTGACAGGCTGGAATGTGCCAGCGCCCACATGCAGGGTCACACTGGCCAGTTGCACGCCTCGGGCCGTCAATCCGCTCAGCACCGCTTCGTCAAAGTGCAGCGCGGCGGTGGGGGCGGCCGCGGCGCCAGGGTGCCTGGCAAAAATGGTTTGATAACGCGCGACATCTTCGGCCGAATCGCTGTGCGCGATATAGGGCGGTAAAGGCACATGGCCGTGGTTGGCCATCAGCTGATGGGGCTCATCGCTGAAGGCGAAATGAAACAAGGCGCCATCCTCGTCAGGCCAGCGACCCAGCAGCGTGGCCTCAAAGCCGCCATGCATCGACAGCACCGTGCCGATGGGCGGTTTTTTGCTCACTTTCATGTGGGCCACCACCTGGTGATGGGTCAGCACGCGTTCGACCAGCAGCTCCAGCTTGCCGCCTGTGGGCTTCTCACCGAAGAGTCGGGCCTTGACCACCTGGGTGTCGTTGAACACCAGCAAGTCGCCTGCGTTCAACAGCGCGGGCAGATCTCGAAAAATGCGGTCGACTGGGGGCGATTGACGGCCATCGAGCAGGCGCGAGGCGCTGCGTTGCGCGGCGGGATGTTGCGCAATCAGGTCTTCAGGCAGATGGAAATCAAAATCGCCGAGGGTGTAGGCGCGCGAAGCGCCAGTTGTGAGGATCATCAGGTCTTGAGGGCTGGACAGGCCCGTTCCAAGTGAAATAAGGTGGCATTGTGGCATGCAGCGCATGCCAGAGCGTTCATCGTTGTGTCGGTGGCTCAGGGGCGAAAGTTTGGCGGGCGCATTATTTTTTTTGAAAATTCATACGGAATCATTATTTATGTGAATTAGTGTGTGGGGGAACGGGCACAAATTAGAGACATTTCAGTCGTGTCTTCGTCGCTTATTGTGTCTTTTGGTGAATGTATTCGGGCTTTGCGGTTGGCGCGAGGCATGACACAACTCGAATTCAGCGAGCGTTGCGGTTTTTACCAGACCTACCTGAGCCGCATTGAAAACGGACAGGCGAATCCGACCTTGAATGCCATAGAGGTCATGGCCAATGGTTTGGGCATGACCGTGTTTGATGTCTTTCAACACATCAAACTGTCCCAGGAATCCACCGTGGATGCTTGAGGCCCGTGCACAATCCAGTGCATGCCCGAAAACAAGCCCTTGTCCGCTCCTCAGAAAGCCTTGCGCAAGCTAGGCTTGGTGCGCGATGTGGATTTGGCCTTGCATCTGCCCCTGCGCTATGAAGACGAAACCCGCCTCGCCAGCCTGAAGGCCGCTCGTGATGGTGACACGGTGCAGTTCGAGGCCACCGTGGTTTCCCAATCCGCCAGCCAACGCCCGCGCCGACAACTGACCGTTGTGGTGGACGATGGCACACAAACCTGTACCTTGAGGTTCTTCAATGCCTACCCTTCGCAGCAGAAAGCCCTGGCCGTCGGCAAGCGCTTGAGGATTCGCGGTGAAGTGCAGGGCGGCTTCATGGGGCGCACGATGATGCACCCCCATTACCAGCCAGCGGGCGGGCCCCTGCCCACGGCATTGACCCCGGTCTATCCCACATCCGCAGGCCTTGCGCAGGCTTATTTGCGCAAGGCCGTGCTCAGTGGCTTGTCCCGTGCCATTCGTGCGGGAGCGTTCGAGGAGACGTTGCCAGCCGAGATGGCCGGGCCTGGCATCTGGCCATTGGTGCGTGCCTTGCAGTTTTTGCACAACCCCTCGCCCGATGTTTCTTTGGCGCAGCTCGAAGATCGAACCCATCCTGCGTGGCAGCGGCTGAAAGCCGAGGAGCTTCTGGCCCAGCAGCTGTCCCAGTTTCAGTCCAGGCAGGAACGCGCCGTGCTGCGAGCGCCTGTGCTGCCCATCGCGGCCGCTGCGCAAGCCTTGCCAGCGCAACTGCTGGCTGCGTTGCCGTTCCAGTTGACCCCGGCGCAGCGTCGCGTGGTCGAAGAAATTGCGCGTGATTTATCCCGGCCTGTGCCCATGCACCGTTTGCTGCAAGGTGACGTGGGCTCGGGCAAGACCGTGGTGGCCGCCCTGGCCGCCGCCCAGTGCATGGCCGCCGGCCAGCAATGCGCCCTGATGGCGCCGACGGAAATCCTGGCGGAGCAGCATTTCCGAAAATTGATTGGCTGGCTCGAACCCTTGCTGGCACCGCAAGGCTTGTGCGTGGCTTGGCTCACGGGCAGCCAGAAAAAGAAAGAGCGTCAACAGATGCAGGCCTTGATCGCCAGTGGCGAAGCGGCCCTGGTGGTGGGCACGCATGCGGTCATTCAAGAGCAGGTGCAATTCAAGTCATTGGCCTTGGCCATCATTGACGAGCAGCACCGCTTTGGTGTGGCGCAACGACTGGCTTTGCGCAGCAAGACGCCGGGTGATGCCGCTGGTGGCGTGCCGCACGAGCCGCATCTGCTGATGATGAGCGCCACCCCGATCCCGCGCACGCTGGCGATGAGCTATTACGCCGACCTCGATGTGTCCACCATCGATGCCCTGCCACCCGGGCGCACGCCGGTGGTGACCAAGGTCGTTTCGGACACGCGGCGTGCGGAGATCATCGAGCGCATCCGGGTTCAGATCACGGCAGGCCGGCAGGTGTACTGGGTGTGTCCCCTGATTGAGGAAAGCGAAGCCCTGGATCTGAGCAATGCCACCGAAACCCATGCCCAGCTAACCCAGGCCCTGGCGGGTGGCGGGGATCCCGTGCCGCTGGTCGGCTTGCTGCATTCGCGCATGAACGAGAGCGATAAAAAGCAGGTGATGGCGGCCTTCACCTCTGGCGCCATGGCGGTGCTGGTCAGCACCACGGTGATCGAAGTGGGCGTGGATGTGCCCAACGCTTCGCTGATGGTGATTGACCATGCCGAACGTTTTGGGCTGAGCCAGCTGCACCAATTGCGCGGCCGTGTCGGTCGCGGTGCGGCAGCATCAGCCTGCGTGCTCATGTACAGCACGGGAGAGCATGGCCGATTGAGCGAAACCGCTCGCGAGCGCCTTCGCGCCATGGTCGAAACCCATGACGGGTTTGAGATTGCGCGACGCGATCTGGAAATTCGCGGCCCAGGAGAATTTCTGGGCGCACGCCAGTCTGGGGCCCCTTTGCTGCGCTTCGCAGACCTGGACACCGACCACGAGTGGCTGGACTGGGCACGCCGTTGCGCTCCCCTGATGCTGAAACGATACCCCGACCAGGCGGCACAGCACCTGAGTCGCTGGTTGGGTGGAAAATCAGACTACCTCAAAGCCTAAACCTTCCTCTGGACATTTGTCATGACCCTGACTGAGCTGAAGTACATCGTTGCCGTGGCACGGGAAAAGCATTTTGGCCGCGCCGCGGAAGCCTGCCATGTCTCTCAGCCCACCTTGTCGGTGGCCATCAAGAAGCTGGAAGAGGAGCTGGAGCTCAAATTGTTTGAGCGCAGTGCCAACGAGGTGGCATTGACCGCCCTGGGCGAGGAAATCGTGCGCCAGGCGCAGAGCGTGCTGGAGCAGGCCGCCAACATCAAGGAAATCGCCAAGCGTGGCAAAGATCCGTTGGCTGGGGCGTTGCGCCTGGGATTGATTTACACCATCGGCCCCTACCTGTTGCCCGATCTGGTGCGCAACGCGATCGCCAAAACACCGCAGATGCCACTGATGCTCCAGGAGAATTTCACGGTCAAGCTGCTGGAGATGTTGCGCACGGGCGAGATTGATTGCGCCATCATGGCCGAACCCTTTCCCGACACTGGCTTGGCCACTGCCTTGTTGTATGACGAGCCCTTCATGGCCGCCGTGCCGAGCACACACCCTTTTGCACAGCGCGAGCAGGTCAGTGCCGAAGCGCTGAAATCTGAAACCATGCTGTTATTGGGCACAGGCCATTGCTTTCGTGACCATGTCCTGGAAGTCTGTCCGGAGTTCGCGCGGTTTTCCAGCAATGCCGAAGGTATCCGCAAAAGCTTTGAGGGCTCCTCTTTGGAGACCATCAAACACATGGTGGCCGCGGGCATGGGGGTCACGCTGGTGCCGCGGCTGAGCGTGCCTCAGGAGGCCTTGCAGCCCAGGACCAAACGCAAGAAAGACGCGCCCGCCCACGTCTGTTACCTGCCCATCGTGGATGGTGATGATCGCCCACCCATGCGTCGCGTGGTTCTGGCCTGGCGACGCAGCTTCACCCGTTATGAAGCCATTGCGGCATTGCGCAACGCCATCTATGCTTGTGAATTACCTGGAGTGCTACGTTTGTCATGAGCGATTTGCCGCTGTCCAAGCCGGTACCTGGCCGTTTGGCCCTCTACCTCGACCTGATCCGCTGGGACCGCCCTGCGGGGTGGTTGCTGTTGCTTTGGCCATCTTTGTCGGCATTGTGGGTGGCCGCAGAGGGCTGGCCTGGCTGGCATTTGCTGACGGTCTTTGTGCTCGGCACCGTGCTGATGCGCAGCGCTGGTTGCTGCGTCAACGATGTGGCCGACCGCGATTTCGACAGGCACGTGAAGCGTACGGCGCAGCGGCCGGTGACGCGCGGGGCTGTTTCCGTGAAAGAGGCTTTGAGCGTGGGGGCCGTGCTGGCGCTGTGCGCCTTTGGCTTGGTGCTGACCGTTCACCGTGTGGCGGTGGCCTGGTCTTTCGCTGCGTTGGCCGTGACCCTGGTCTATCCGTTTGCCAAGCGTGTGGTGTCCATGCCGCAGGCCGTGCTGGGCGTGGCCTTTAGTTTCGGCATTCCCATGGCGTTTGCGGCGGTGCGGGGTGGCGAGTGGAGCCTGTCGGGTGTGTGGCACGCTGTGCCGACTTTGGCCTGGTTGCTGTTGCTGAGCAATCTCTTTTGGGTCCTGGCCTATGACACTGAATACGCCATGGTCGATCGCGATGACGATCTGCGCATCGGCATGAAAACCTCGGCCATCACCCTGGGTGAGCATGACGTCATGGCTGTGATGGCGTTCTATGCCGTGCATTTGCTCAGCTGGGCTGTCTTGCTGGCGCCTCAAGCCTTGGGCTGGCCATTCCAGCTTGGCTTGCTGCTGGCGGGATTGCAGGCTTTATGGCATTACCGCTTGATTCGTCATCGCGAACGCGCCGATTGCTTCAAGGCTTTTCGCGCGAACCACTGGTTGGGTGCGACGGTTTTTCTGGGTGTCGTTCTGGGTTTTGGGCTGCGCACCTGAGCCCCAAAACCCAGAAGCCCAAAAAAAAAGACCCGCTCAGCGGATCTTTTTTGAAGTGCGGCTCAGTGGGCCTTGGCTTTTTTGGCCTTCTTTTTCTTGGCCTTTTTCGCTTTCTTCTCGGCTTTCGGTGCCGGTGCCTGTTCGGCTTTGGCGGCAGCAGGCGCAGGGGTTGGTGCCACGGCCGGTGTGACCGGGGCGGCCGGCGCGGCAGGTGCAGCGGGCATGGCTGGCACCACCGGTGCAGCGGCTTGGGCCATCACCGACAGGGGCAGAGCCAGGGCGACAGCGCTTACCAAGGAGGTCAAAAGCTTGTTCATGTTGTGCGGTTCCCAAAAAAATTAGCGGGACTATTGTCGCACCAAGCGCAGCTCGCCTGAAGCGCTTTACAAAACCGACTCAATGGCCGAATTCATCTCCCAGCTCAACCGCGCGTGCGCGCGCCGCCTCCAGGGCTTTTTCAAACAGCGGGCCCAAATGCGCCTGCTCCATGGCCGTGATGGCGGCATAGGTGGTGCCGCCTTTGGATGTGACGCGCTGGCGCAGGGTGGCAGGACTTTCCGTGCTGCTGCGGGCCAGCTCGCCAGCGCCGACAAAGGTGCCGACCGCCAGCTGATGGGCTTGCGCAGCGCTCAGGCCCATGGCTTCACCGGCACGGCACATGGCCTCGATGAAAAAGAACACATAGGCGGGTCCGGAGCCGGACAAGGCCGTCACTGCATCCAGCAAAGCCTCGGCGTCCACCCACAAGAATTGACCCGTGCTGCGCACGATGTCCTCAATGCGGGCGCGATCGGAGGCGGTGACCCCGCCGCGGGCGAACAAACCTGTCTGCCCCAGGCCGACCAGGGCCGGGGTGTTGGGCATGGCGCGCACAATGCGCTCCGTGCCCAGCCAGCCAGCCATGCTGTCACTGCGAATGCCGGCGGCCACGCTCAGGTGCAGGGCCTTGCGTGTGAGGTCTGCAACCGGTGCCGCTGCTTCCTTGAATACTTGCGGCTTGACCGCCCAGATCACCAGATCCGCTTGGGCCAATGGAGCGGCGGCTTGCGCCAGTGTGCTCACCCCGAATTGAGCGACCAGCCGGTTGCGTGCTTCTTCAAAAGGTTCGACCACCTGGATATGGTTGGCGGGCGTGCCCTGCTGGATGAGGCCGCCGATCAGGGCGCTGGCCATGTTGCCGCCACCAATGAATGCGATGTGGGGGTGCATGAAAATCCTTTCAAAGCGAGCGGCCGGGATTTGGTAATCTGTAGGCCATGAATTACATCCTCACGCTGGACCAGGGCACCACCAGCTCGCGTGCCCTGGTGATTGATCAGACGGCGCGGGTCGTTGCGACGGCCCAGCGTGAATTCCGCCAGATTTTCCCTCAACCGGGATGGGTCGAGCACGATGCCCGGGAGATTTGGCAAACCCAGCTTGCGGTGGCCCGTGAAGCTTTGGCGAAAGCGGGCATTGAAGCGCGCCACATTCGCGCCATTGGTGTCACCAACCAGCGCGAGACCACAGTCTTGTGGGACCGTCGCACTGGCCAGCCTGTGGGGCCGGCCATCGTGTGGCAGGACCGCCGCACCGCTGCCGTGTGTGACCAGTTGCGCGCGCAAGGCCATGCGACACAGATCCAGCGCAAGGCGGGTCTGGTGCTGGACGCTTATTTCTCGGGTACCAAACTTGCCTGGCTGCTTGATCACATACCCGGTGCACGGGCCCGGGCCGAGGCGGGTGAGCTGGCCTTTGGCACGGTGGACAGCTGGTTGATCTGGAACCTGACCGGCGGGCGCAGTCACGTGACCGATGTCAGCAATGCGTCGCGTACCCTGCTGTTCAATGTGCACACACTCGCATGGGATCCGGTCTTGTTGCGCCTGTTTCGTATCCCGGCATCGGTGTTGCCGCAAGTCTGCCCCTCCAGTGGCATCCTGGCGGAAACCGATGCGGCATGCCTGGGTGCGGTGCTGCCGATCGCTGGCGTGGCGGGCGATCAGCAAGCCGCCACTTTTGGGCAGGCTTGCTTCGCGCCCGGCATGGCCAAGAACACTTATGGCACGGGCTGCTTCATGCTGATGAACACCGGACAGGCGGCCGTCACCAGCCGCCATCGTCTGATCACCACGGTTGCCTGGCAAGGGCCGGCACCCGCATGCTATGCCCTGGAGGGTTCGGTCTTCATGGCTGGCGCCACGGTGCAGTGGTTGCGCGATGGCTTGCAAATGATTCAGCAGGCGCAGGAGGTCGAGGCGTTGGCCGCCAGTGTGGAAGACACCGGGGATGTTTATCTGGTGCCTGCTTTTGCAGGCCTGGGCGCGCCGGATTGGGATGGTCATGCGCGCGGCGCCCTGGTGGGGATGACCCGTGGCACCACCCGTGCGCACATTGCCCGTGCTGCCCTGGAGGCCATCTGCCTGCAAAGCGCCGATGTGTTCCATGCCATGGCGTTCGACAGCGGTTTGCCGCTCAAGGAGTTGCGCGTGGATGGCGGCGCGAGTCGCAACAATCTGTTGATGCAGATGCAGGCCGATGTGCTGGGCGTGCCGGTGGTGCGTCCCACCAACACCGAAACCACAGCTTTGGGGGCAGCTTTCCTGGCCGGTTTGGCGGTGGGCGTTTGGTCTGGCGCCGACGACATCGCTGCCTGCTGGCAGGTGGATCGGCGTTTCGAGCCGCGTGCCACCGCTGCCTGGCGTGAAACCAAGCGCGCGCGCTGGCGTGAGGCGGTGGTGCGTTCGCGCGACTGGACCCAGTGAAAGACGCAATTGCCTGTCTTGTTGCGTCCTGAGCTGCTGGCGCGCTTGCGCGCAGCGCCAAACTTCGATCTTTTGGTGATGGGCGGCGGTGCCACGGGCTTGGGTGTGGCACTGTCGGCGGCACGGCGTGGTTGGCGTGTGGCTTTGCTGGAGTCGCACGACTTCGCCAAAGGCACATCGTCGCGTTCGACCAAGCTGGTGCACGGTGGTGTGCGGTATCTGGCGCAGGGGCGTCTGGGCCTGGTGCGCGAAGCCTTGCACGAGCGACACGCCATGCTGGCGTCGCTGCCACATCTGGCCCAGCCGCTGGCTTTTGTGATGCCCGCCTACCGCTGGTGGCAACCGTTGTTTTATGGCCTTGGCTTGAAGCTGTACGACTGGCTCGCGGGTGCCGAAGGCCTGGGGACGACGCAGTGGTTGAGCGCGGCGCAGACACGCCGATGCCTGCCAGGCCTGACAACCGGTGGCTTATGGGGTGGCGTGCAGTATTGGGATGGTCAGTTTGACGATGCCCGTTATGCCGTTCAACTCGCGCGCGACGCTGTGGCTGCGGGCGCGTGTGTGCTCAACCACTGTCAGGTGCAGAGCTTGTTGCAAGATCAGGGGCGTGTGGTGGGGGTCCAGGCACTGGACCAGGAAACAGGCCAATCTTTTGCTTTGCATGCTGCGTGTGTGGTCAATGCCACAGGGGTGTGGGTGGATCAGTTTCGGGCGCAGGAAGCCCCGATGGTTGCCCCCAGTCAAGGCGTTCACCTGGTGGTGGATGCAGACTTTCTGGCGGGCTCGCAGGCCTTGCTGGTGCCGCGTACAGAGGATGGTCGTGTGTTGTTCGCCGTTCCCTGGCTTGGCAAGCTGATTCTGGGCACCACGGATACCTCCCGCCATGATTTGCCACGCGAGCCTGAGGCATTCGAGGAAGAGATTGCCTTTATTCTGCGTGAGGCCGGTCGTGTCTTGCAGCGAAAGCCTCAGCGCTCGGATGTGCGCAGCATCTGGGTGGGTTTGCGCCCTTTGATACGTCCTCCCAAAGCCTCGCAACGGGTGGCCACCCGCCAGCTCAGCCGAGAGCACTGGATCGGGCCTGGTTTGCCAGGCCTGTTGCATGTCAGCGGTGGCAAATGGACCACCTACCGTGCGATGGCGGAAGATGTACTGCAGCAGGCCCAGGCGGCAGGCTGGCTGTCGCCCAGGGCAGCAGCGCCCCCTCGGACCCAGTCTGTCCAGAAGACCGTCTCGCTGACCCAGGCCCCCGGCCCTCATCTTTACGGGCCTGAGCAAGCCCTTTTGGCGCAGCTTGAAGGGCATGCGCACTGGCTGGCGCCCGGATTGACCGAGTCCATGGTGCGGTTTGCGGCGCGCTATGAGATGGCGCGTACCGTTGAGGATGTGCTGGCGCGCCGTTCACGCCTCTTGTTCCTGGATGCGAGGGCCGCCTTGAGGGTGGCGCCGCAAGTGGCCCGTGTGTTGCGGGAAGAGGGTTGTGAGCAGGTCGAGCTGGATGCGTTTCAGGCGCTGGCGAAAAGATACCTTTTGGATTCAGTCTGAACGCCTTGTGGGACATGTTCATGCTGCGTTGCACAAGGCATTTGACCGCGCCTTCAAGACGTGCCATAATCGCAGGCTCCGCGCTTAAAAAAGCGGAGTTTCTCCCCTAACAGAAGCGCAGCGAGTGGTTCGCTGCGACGATGACGGGACCAAGACTGATCAGGAATAACCCCTGATACAAGTTGGGAATAAATTGAAATGATCCAGACTGAATCTCGGTTAGAGGTCGCCGACAACACCGGCGCGAAGTCCGTTCTGTGCATTAAGGTGCTCGGCGGTTCCAAGCGTCGCTACGCAAGCGTTGGCGACATCATCAAGGTGAGCATCAAAGAAGCCGCACCGCGTGGCCGCGTCAAAAAAGGCGAGGTCTATAGCGCTGTGGTCGTTCGCACGGCCAAAGGCATCCGCCGTGGCGATGGCTCGCTCGTCAAATTCGATGGCAACGCAGCCGTGTTGCTGAACAACAAGCTGGAGCCGATCGGCACCCGCATCTTCGGCCCCGTGACGCGTGAACTGCGTACCGAGCGCTTCATGAAGATCGTGTCCCTGGCGCCTGAAGTTC
>JACCDX010224608.1_pt1 | contig 42442 bp, 50 predicted proteins | sample 7449681 | NCBI WGS metagenome assembly JACCDX01 (sample SAMN15323450, study PRJNA562643) | freshwater metagenome | isolation source: river surface water | place: USA:Blue River Watershed | collected 2017-08-18
ACCGCATGTATGTTGCTTCAAAACCCTGGGTTTCTAGCAACTATATTCGCATTCCTTCTCGTAAACCTGATTGGGTCTCTTAATTATGAACTACACTAAACAAGAGTTTTGTCCTGCATGTGGTACTCGCTGGTGGGACAAGCCTATTCCAAAAGAATACAGGGAAAATTATTCCCCTCCTTACTGGTATAGTCGTGTACTTGCTTTGTATGACCGAGATGCTGATGCTACTTTCGGATACAAATGTCCTGACTGTAATACTTTCTTTGAAAGGAAATGAGCATTGAAATAGTTGATAATTTTTTACCAGAAAATGAGTTTGAATCTATCAAGGAATTGATGTTAGGTCCTTATTTACCCTGGTATTATAATAAATTTATGGTTTATGATAATGGATTAGATAATAAGTTTCAGTTTACTCATTCATTTTACAGACACAATAAAGGAATTGTTAGTGATAAATTTGATGAATTAAAACCTTGTGTTGATAAATTAAATATATTTGTGTTGTTGAGAGTTAAAGCAAACTTAACTCCAAGAACAGAAATTCCGATAACAAGTGATTTTCATATAGACTTTAATTTAAATAATAAAACTGCAATATATTATATTAATACTAATAATGGATGTACTATTTTTGAAGACGGTACAAAAATAGAAAGCATAGAAAATAGAATGCTAATATTTGATAGCAGTTATAAACATACTGGTATTACATGTACTGATGAAAAAATTAGAGTATTAATTAATTTTAATTATTTTTCACAAGGAGAATAACCATGGGCATGTTCGACTACTTTCGCTCATCTTACGATTTAGGTGAGCAGTTTACAAATGTGGTGTGCCAAACCAAAGACATTGAAGATGGTATTGGTGGTACAATGACTGACTATTGGCTAGACCCCAGTGGTGTTTTGTGGTATCCAAATTATAGTGGCACTAATACATTTGAAACTATTGAAGAGGATGACCCACGATATGACCCAAATAAAAAATTTCTAAATTTTGAATGGATTCCAACGGGTCAGCACGGAAAACTTCAACAACATCCAATTACGAAGTATATTGAAGTGTATCCTGCCAACTGGCAAGGCAAATGGGAGGATTGGCCCCGCTTGCGTTTGCACTTTAAACGTGGTATACTACAGGAGTACGAGGACATCACAGGACGATGAAGCAACCTGAAAAAGAAGAGTTTCCTTTTGAGGGATTCCCAGTTAAACTGATTCACACAGAGGGTAAAGAAGTACGCACTGCGTATTTTCAATGTGAAGCACATTTAGAAAAACATCTAGCTCGCTACAAGTATGACAAGAAAACAATTGAAATCAAACGATTGGGTGACTGCCCTCCGCCTAAAAACGTGGCGCCTGTGGGCAAAGGCACTAGGGCAGAAGGCGAGCCTAAAAAACGAAGAGGCAGACCTCGTAGCGTTAATTCGTAGTATTATTTTCTTAACCTATTTAATTACAAACATCTTTATTTGTGCAGGAGTTATTCGTCATTGGAATGATGGAAAAATTGAAATTCACATTGACAACACCCCAGTCCCATCCCTATCACAAGTTTGATTATACAACTCCTTGGTTTGAATTTTTATCATATCAAGAGTGTTGTTATAGTCTTGGTGTTCCCTGTTCTCTCGGAAAATTTCTGCGGTATCATAGATATCTTAAAGAAGTTAACATTAAGTAATGTTACACAAACCCAAATAAAATATTAAAAAATGTTGATTTGCTGACATTTTAATATAAAATACTATGGTACATGCAAGTAACCCCATGACCTATTCAAATTCTGTAAACTCTCAACTTTCAGATGAAGAGTGGAAAGAATTGGTTGCATTGAAAAATCAAATTAATCAAAATCCAGCAGCAGTTCATCCAGAAAAAATGGAACTATTTACTGAACTTTTGGTGCGTTCTTGGGATGCAAAGTGTGAACCTCCTGACACAAAAGTTTGGCGTACTGGTCATCCCATGGAGGAATGATGGACCTTAATAAACAAATTAAACTTCTTGAGGAACGAATTAAAAAATTAGAAGAAGAAAACATTGAAACTACCAATGTGTTGTATGAAATTTTAAACACTCTTGATTCTTATCAAGTTAGTGAAACTTATTTAAATCAAAAATGGCATATAAAAACCGATGACCTTTGCTAATGATGGTTACCAAGTGCTTCCTAATTTTTTGGAAACCATTGGTATTGATGTTAATGATGTAGAAAAATATCTACATTATAGATTTAATTTTTCTAAAGAAAAAATTATTACAATTAATCCTAGTATAAAAGGTACTCGTGAATTTGCTTTTTATGCCGACCCTTTCATGGAAGTTATATTAGAAAAATGTGTTGCTCCATTTAGTGATATTGTTGGGTGTAATCTGTATCCTTCATATAGTTACACCAGAAAATATTCTCATGGAAATGAATTATTGATTCATAGAGATAGAAAGTCATGTCAAATATCTGCAACACTTTCTATAGCATTCGAGGGAACTGAAATAAATCCAATTTGTTTTAGCGAATCTCCCAATAAAGAAAACGCAGTCGCCTTGTATTTAAAGCCAGGCGACCTTTGTTTGTATAGAGGTTGTGACCTTTGGCATTGGCGTCCTCCAATTAATAATGATTGGTATCTTCAATCTTTTTTACATTTTGTTGATGCTGATGGACCATATAAGCAATTCAAATATGACAGACGAAATGCATTAGGAGAACCAGAGCCGAGGATTTCTGTCAAGCTTGACACCAACAATCAATCATAGTAGAATGGAAGAGTAAAATCTTCCTTTTTTTATGTCCTTTAAAGGTTTTGGAACTCCTCCTGAAGATACACGCAACATGCGTGAGCAACTAAATTCAAAAATAAAGGGACTTAAAAGGCTTTTGAAAAGTCCAGTTATCAGAGCAGGACTAATTGTTCCCAAAGAACTTAAGTCTGAACAATAAATATCATCAACAACAAGAGGAGACAATCATGATGTTAAATTCTAAAGAACGAGAATCTCTGATTAAGAAAATTCAATTCATTCTTTATGATGAATATGACCAAAATATCTATTTGTTGAATCTAAAATACAAAAGTGGACATTATGATTCTATGTCAGACGATGAACTTTTAAATTATTATCATAAACTTAAAGAGCATGAAAGTAACAATTTACTCTATTCAGAATTGCAGGTATTGTGAAGCAGTAAAAAACTTTTTTACTAATTCTAAAATTGATTACACTGAAATTTCTGTTTTAAAACTAGGAGAAACTGGCACTGGTATGCAATTTAATGAGTTTTGTAAAATTCATTCTGGATTAAAAATTTTCCCCCAAGTGTATGTTGATGATAAGTGTGTAGGGGGAGTCCTTGAAACTATTCGTTACTTTAATGGAACTAAATAAAGGTGTAGAGTTAATGCTAAGGGGGAGGAAATCTGATGTTCCTAATTTCAGAATTTCCTCGGGGAAACTTTTGAGATTAGGAAACCGATTGATTGGATTTCAATTTGAATTCTCATTCGTGTTTAAAAAAATCTCAAGAGGAACCTAAAATGAGCGAAAACATCGTACTCTTTTTCTCAGCAGTTGCAATAATTTTTGCTGGATTGTTGGGGATTGTAATTGGTTGGATGGCAAACGAAAACTATATGTTTTTGGCAAAAACATTATCTAATAGAATGCTTCCATCCGAGCATCCAGAAATGTTCGATGAAAACGGAAACCCCATACATTCAGAATTATATTCTGTAAGATTTGAAGAGGATGATTACGATGAGGAGTAGAGCACATGATTCTTGTTGATATGAATCAGACAATGATTTCAAATTTGATGTCCCATATAAAAGGGAACAATGATTTGGATGAAAACTTTATGAGACACATGGTTTTAAACACATTAAAGTCTTATGAAAGAAAATTTTCTCCTAAGTATGGAGAACTAGTTCTTTGTTATGATTCAAAAAGATATTGGAGAAAAGATTTTTTTCCTTTTTACAAACAAAATAGAAAGAAGGATAGAGAAAAGTCTGGGTTAGATTGGAATACTATTTTTAATTGTCTCAATAAAATTAGAGACGAAATTAAAGAGTTATTTCCATATAAAGTTATAGAAGTAGAAGGTGCCGAAGCAGATGATATTATATCTGTTATCTGCAATCAAAATTCTAAGCAGGACTCTCCTGAAAAAATTTTAATTCTTTCTGGAGATAAAGATTTTATTCAACTACATAAGTATTCTTTTGTAGAACAATATAATCCTGTGATGAAAAAATACATCAATGTTTCTAAAAAAGAAGTAGTGTTATTTGTTAATGAACATGTTGTGAAAGGAGATAGGTCTGATGGTATTCCAAATTATCTTTCTCCTGATGACACTTTTATGACGGGCAAAAGACAAAAGCCATTGAGTAAAAAAACAGTAGAATTGTTTTTGACAAAACATTATACTGATATTTGTACTGAAACACAAGTAAAAAATTATATAAGAAATAGAACTCTTATTGATTTTAATTACATTCCAGACGAAGTTAGAAATAATATCATCACATATTTTACATCTCTAAATAATTCTGGAAAAAAAGTTCCTCCATCATATTTCGTCAAACATAATTTGTCTGATTTGATGTATGAGTTTTGTTTTAAAAACACTAATTTACCTTGGTTAAACAAATGAGATTATTAATTTCTGAAGTTCTGCAAAAAGTTTCTAACGCTAAAACAAAAGCAGAAAAAATTAATTTATTGAGACAACATAATACACAAGCATTAAGGTCCTTGTTAATTTGGAACTTTGATGATTCTATTATCAATGCAATTCCACCTGGCACTCCTCCGTATAGACCGAACGAGGCGCCTCCTGGCACTGAGCATACAACATTAGAGCATGAATCTAGATTGTTTTATCACTTTTTGAAAGGTGGTAATGATAATCTCGGACAAACTCGTAGAGAACAAATGTTTATTCAGATGCTGGAAGGATTACAAGCATCTGAAGCAGAAGTTCTGTTAGCAGTTAAAGATAAGCAACTCCATAAAAAATATAAAATTACTTTTGCTACAGTTAAAGAAGCATTTCCCGAAATTACTTGGGGAGGTAGAGGAGCTTGAATTGGAACCTGGAAGAAAAAACCGCATATTTAAAAAAGTATAGTATACTGTTAATTAAATCTGATTGTCGTCCTGGTGATGCAAATGATTCAGAATTACCTAGAAATAGTCATCTAGTTCAAGTTGAAATTGACGGAGAAATGTACTATGATATAGTACAAGCAAATGCTAGAGTGAAAATCTTTGATGCTTATTATGACAAGTTTGGGCTTCCAGGAATCACTAAAATCACCTATACAGAAGGAAAAGTAAACCCTAAAACATGGGGATATAAACCACCCGAGAAAAAGAAACGTTAATTATGACTGTAAAACTCATCAGCATTACTCCAGATGCAGAAAAAACAATGGCATACATTGCTAGAGTTAGCAATCCTGCGAATCAAAACAACGAAAATTATGCTAAGTTACTTGCTTATTGCATTAAGCATAATCATTGGTCTGTGTTTGAACAGTCTTCTATGACTCTTGAGATTGAAACAAATCGTGGTATCGCGGCACAAATTCTTCGCCACCGTTCATTTACATATCAAGAATTTTCGCAACGCTATGCAGATACAAATCTTTTAGGTTCTGATATTCCTGTACCAGAACTTAGAAAACAAGATACTAAAAATCGTCAGAACTCTACTGATGATTTAGACCAAATAACTAAAGTGAAACTTGAAGCAAAAATTGAAGAACATTTTTATCAAGCGCAGCATCTATACAATGAGTTGTTGGCTAATCAAGTAGCAAAGGAATGTGCAAGGTTTGTATTGCCGCTCGCAACACCAACCAGAATTTACATGACGGGTTCATGCAGGTCGTGGATACATTATATTAATCTTCGTTCTGCTAACGGAACTCAAAAAGAACACATGGATATTGCCAACAAAGTTAAGCAAGTTTTTATTTGCAACTTCCCAAATGTTTCCGAAGCACTTGAATGGAAATGTCCTGATTGTAATTGCGACGAACTTATTCAACCTTCTTTGAGGATAGATTAATGAACAACGAAGAAATTATTAAAATTGCAAAAGAGTGCGGATTAATTTACAACAATAATCATGACATTCTTGACTTTGCTCAAAAACTAAGGAGTTTATTTAAGAAAGAATTTAATATTACCAATGTTGATAGCGGGGATTAATACTTCTCACCACGGCTCAATTTGTCTTCTTGAAGATGGAAACATTAAGTTTTATCTTGAAGAAGAAAGATTGAGCCGTAAAAAATATGATGGTATTATTTCTAAAACTATTGCAAAATTAAAACCATATGCTAATCAATTAGATTATGTAGTTATTTGCAATACAAAATATAATTATCAAACACATGTATTAGAAAATCAATTTCCCAAAATAAAAATTATAAATTACGGCGATAGACATCATTTATGCCATGCTACACATGGATTTTATAATTCTAATTTTGATTCTGCATTATGCTTTGTCTTTGATGGGTGTGGAACAAAAACTAAAAATACAACGGAATTAGAAAGCATTTATTATGCAGAATTTCCAAACAAATTTACTCCTATTTTTAAACATTATCACACACAAGATATAAATTTAAAATCAAATGATATTGAATTTTATTCGAGTGGAATTAGTGTTGGTGAATTATTTGAAGGAACCTGTAATGTGTTTGGTTTTAATGCTTTAGATGCAGGAAAAATAATGGGAATGTCTTCATTTGGAAAATGTAATACTCAAATTCCAAAAATATTTTTAAATAATATCGCAAAATCACCTTTCTTTTTTGAAATTAAAAACAATTATTTTTATGGAATATCTAAAGAAGATATTGCTTATGCTGTTCAAACAGAAACTGAAACACATGTGTTTAATTTAATAAAAGAATATTCTGAAAAATATAACTGTAAAAATATTGTAATTTCTGGTGGCTATGCATTGAATTGTGTAGCAAATTATAAGTATCTTGATTTAGGAATCAATCTTTATGTTGAACCTATTGCTCATGATGGAGGAACTGCAATAGGTGCTGCTAAAATGTTGTGGTATGAACTAACAAATTCTTCAAAGAAATTTTCACAAGAAAATTTATATTATGGATTTGAATATGACCTTCCGCATGAATCTAATACTAATTACAAAGAAGTTTGTTCTTTGCTGAAACAAAATCCAATATGTATTTTTCAAGGTAAATCAGAAGCTGGACCAAGAGCATTAGGTAACAGGAGTATTCTTTATAATCCAACTATTCCTGATGGTAAAAACATTTTAAATAAAATAAAACATCGTGAAAACTTTAGACCATTTGCTGCGGTTGTCTTGGAAGAATATGCACATGAATGGTTTGATATGAAAGGACTTGACTCGTCTCCTTTTATGATGTATGCTGTCAACTGTAAAGAACATTTGCGAGAGAAGATTCCTGCGGTTCTTCAGGTTGATGGAACCTCTAGAATTCAAACTGTAAATCAGTCACAAAATTTACATCTTTACAATTTAATTAAAATGTTCTATAATGATACAGGTATTCCGATGTTACTTAATACATCGTTTAATCTTGCTGGAGAACCTCTAGTTGAGACTCCAGATGATGCAATATATACCATGAAGAATTCTGATTTTGAATATCTTTACTTTCCCGAAACTCAAACATTACAACAATACCCCAATGCCTACCTATAATTTTCAAAATAAAGAAACTGGTGAGATTATTGAAAAATGGATGTACATGGCGGAACGTGAAAAGTTTTTATCAGAAAATCCACATCTGCAACAAGTACATTTGACTGGAATTAACTCTGTTTCAGATGCAGGAATACGAGATAAAGTTCCTGATGGATTTAAAGACGTTCTTCGTAAAGTAAAATCACACCACCCCAACGCTACCTTTAGAATCTAATATGCCAAGAGCAAGAAAAACTACCAAGTCTGGTATCACCAATCCTGTCCCCTTTGGTATGAGTAACAAACAAATGAAAAGAAAAAAGCCAATTAATTTAGAATACCTAAACAACATCGAACCTCTGACAGATAATCAAGAGATTATGTTTGATGAGTATGCCAAAGGAAAAAACATTTTTGCATATGGCGCAGCAGGTACAGGTAAAACTTTTGTTGCATTATATCTTGCCTTGAAGGAAGTATTAGATGAACGTAGTCCGTATGAAAAAATTTATATCGTGCGTTCTTTGGTAGCAACTAGAGAAATCGGTTTCCTTCCTGGAGACCATGAAGATAAATCATCGCTTTACCAAATTCCCTACAAGAATATGGTAAAATATATGTTTAAGATGCCAGATGAAAATTCATTTGAAATGCTCTATGGTAACTTAAAAAATCAAGGAACTGTTAGCTTCTGGTCTACTTCGTTTATTCGTGGTACTACTTTTGATAACGCAATCTTGATTATTGATGAGTGTCAGAACCTAAATTTCCACGAACTCGATTCTATTATCACCCGTGTTGGTGAGAATACCAAGATTATGTTCTGTGGAGACGTAGTTCAATCTGATTTGATTAAACAGCATGAACGAAATGGAATTGTAGATTTCTTGAAAATTCTACAGCAGATGGATGAGTTCTCTCTAATTGAATTTGGTCTTGATGATATTGTTCGTAGTGGTTTAGTTAAGTCTTATCTTGTAGCAAAACACAATCTTGGAATGTAATGTTTATTCATCTTAACAAACAATTTGAAGAGTTAAAAGTAGAAACCATTAATGGTATTCGTTATTATACTCCCCCAGGAAAGAAGACTAGACCTTCTATCACCTCAGTTATTTCATTCAAAAATAGACAATTCTTTTCTGAATGGAGACAACGTGTAGGTGATGTAGAAGCAGACAAAATTACTAAACATGCTACAACTAGGGGCACAGATTATCATGCCTTGGTTGAAGACTACCTAAATAATAAATCAATTCCAAAGGGAGATTTACTATCACTTCCACATGCTATGTTCGAAGATAGTAAATATGCTTTAAACTCTATTAATAATATTCATGCACTTGAAGCGCCTCTTTACAGTGATTATCTCGGTCTTGCTGGTAGAGTTGATTGTATTGGCGAGTATAACGGCGAGTTAGCCATTATTGACTTTAAAACTTCAGCTAAGGAAAAGAAAGAAGAATGGATTGAACATTATTTTGTTCAAGAAGTTGCTTATGCTTACATGTATTATGAAATGACTGGTATTGAAGTTGATAAACTTGTTACCATCATTGCTTGTGAAACAGGCGATTGTCAAGTCTTTGAAAAATATGACAAAATGAAATACATTGAAATGTTAAAGGAGTACATTGATGAATTTGTTAGCTTTCACACAGAATCCAAGTTTGCTAATGCAAGATAACTCAAAATCAAATTTAGAACAAGTTTTAGAGGAAAAGTTTATGACTTCCTCTAAGTTTTCTATGGAGATTGAAAGTATTGTAAAACAAAACAACGGCGAGATTAATTACATCGATGCCGTAGTTCTATATTGTTCAGAAAACAATATAGAAATAGAAACCGTAGGTAAATTAATTTCAAAAGCATTGAAAGAAAAAATTAGATACGATGCTCAGAAATTAAATTATATTAAACGTTCTTCTAACGCAAAATTATTTGTATGAGTGCCTTCGAAGCGTACAAAATGTATGTCGCTTTAAAACTGCACTTTACCACTGATAATTATGATTACTTTACTTTCAATGGTAAATGTAGAGCGAGCGAATCTAGTTTTGAAAAACGGAAAGACCGTTACTTTTTCAAAAAAGTAGTAACTAAATTCAATAACATACAACTCCAAGAATATTTTGTTTCAAACTTTATTCTCGATGGAACTAGCTGGGTTGGTTCCATGGTTAGAGATAAAGGTGAGAAAAATTATGTTGATTGGAAAAAGAAAATGGAGAGTCTGCATTACACGTTTAGTTGTGATGTAGACTTTCTGCTTTCCGAGGTAGAAGATTTTGAAATGTTATTTGTAGTTGACAATACACACCCACCTCTGCTAAAATACTACCTTGGGAAAAAAATTACTTTAGAAACGTTTGTTATTCTTAATAAAATCTTAACCTTTACTAATGATTTTGATAAACTAATTTCTGAACCTTTTATTTGGAAAGAAGTAAAGAGAACCGTAATAAAGTATTCCCCCTTTATCAATGTTGATTTGATTAAATATAAACAAACACTCAAACAAAAAGTGGTGGAACACAAATGTCTTTCTTCGATTCAGAAATAGTACAAAATGAAGCAAGAGAAATCATGAATCTTCAGGATAGTCTTTTGTTTTTAATTCCTAGAATGCCTCAATTAGAGAAGGCAGAATTATTAAATTTATTTGATTCTATGATTCTTCTTCTCGAAAAGCAGAAGATTTTTTATACTAGGATGGAACTTTCTGATGATATTGACGCACAAACTTTTCGTTCAGATTTAATTTCTGCTGCAAGTATGTTTGGTGTTGCTCCTGAAGGTAAAACTTTAAATAATTTATATGATGATTTCATTTCTAAAATGGAAGAGATGAAAGCCCGTGCCCAGCAAGGAAATTTAAATTTCTAAGCCCTTGACACCCTAAATAAAACGTGTTATCATGTGTAGGTGGACAAGTTCAATCCACAAATCCAATTATCCAATTAATCCGTATGTCTTTCGCAGAACTAAAGAAAAAATCCAAGTTTGGTTTTGATAATCTTACTAAGGAAATCGAGAAGCTCCAGAATCCTTCCACTTCAGATGAACGAGTATGGAAGCCAGAACTCGATAAGAGCGGGAATGGATACGCTGTAATCCGTTTTCTCACTGCCCCTGAGGGAGAAGAGCTTCCTTGGGCTAAAGTCTATTCACACGCCTTCCAGGGCACTGGTGGGTGGCTGATTGAAAACTGCCCCACCTCCAAAGGAGAGCAGTGCCCTATCTGTGCCGCAAATACAAAACTGTGGAATAGTGGCATCGAAGCTGATAAAGAAATTGTTCGTCAACGTAAGCGTAAGCTGAGTTATTACAGCAACATTTATGTTGTGAGTGACCCTGCTAATCCCGAAAACGAAGGTAAGGTTTTCATCTTCAAGTATGGTAAGAAAATCTTTGATAAGATTCAATCTGTGATGAAGCCTGAATATGGTGATGAAGAAGCATTGAATCCCTTTGATTTCTGGCAAGGTGCAAACTTCAAGTTGAAGATTAAGAAGGTTGCTGGCTACTGGAACTATGATGATTCTAATTTTGCTGCTCCAAGCACTCTTGGTAACTTCTCTGACGATAAGCTTGAAGAAATCTGGCGCAGTCAGTACTCTCTCACCGAATTTACTGATGATAAAAACTTTAAGAGCCAAGAGGAACTCACATCTCGTCTGAATGTTGTGCTGAATGAAGCCAAATCTGCTAAGGTTGACCGTGAAACCTATGAGGATGAAGAGGAGTACACTCCCCCCGTTCGTAGTAGCTTCACCGAAATGAAAGTCTCCGCTGCCAGCAAGAAGCCAGCAGCAACTGATGACGATGATGACGATGCACTCAGCTACTTTGCTCGTCTAGCAGAAGAAGACTGATACCGCAGTCAAAATCAACTTTTAGTTACAAAAAGGGCGGAAAAAATTTTCGCCCAATTTTTTTGCCTATAAGGTTTTTCAGAATTTGATAGTTTTCTTGATAGTAGGCGTTTCTAGTTCTTCGCTTGGTACATATTTAATTCCCGCTTTGAATAATTTTACAAACTGAGGTAAATAAGCTGGTTTTAATATTTGAATGATTCTTTTCTTTTCATTTAATTCCAATTCATAATCATAATTTGAAACAGTTGTTAATGCCTGACTCGCAGATAAAGTTTTATAAACATATGGCTCATAAGAATCTACATAACTAAAGCTATACACAGGTCCTTGAGAAATTGGTAGCGTATAAAATCCACTTCTCAATTTTAAAGTTTCTGACATAGCATAGCTTATTTTATCTCTGTTTTTGATTGACAAACTAGGATGAATAAAAGTTCCGTCTCTTAATCCCAGTGAAAATTTAGTTTTTTCTTGCGGATTGTAATAAACTTCGATTCCTTTTGGCTGAACTATTTGTCCTGCTGAGTTTTTAATCTCGATAGTTTCATAATGATGAATAGCATTTACATTATCGTATTTTCTTGAAATATAAGTTTCAAACGCTGTTTGGTCCAAAGGCCAGTCATTGTAAAGGTTTTTGATTTTATTTGTCAGTAGAATGACCCAATCATATTCAGATTTTCCATATAAATCATATGCCAATTTGTCTGGTCTTACTCCATCTTTTATAATACCTTCAAAAAACAAATCTGTTGAATAAACAGAATTGTCAGTTTCAATCACTCTAAAGATATTTTTAGCCAGAACAAAATCTGTCTCACTATATCTATATTTTACACGCTTATCGGAAAATTGTAAATCTGGTAAAAGTGAAAAATACATGGTTACGTTCCTGTTAATTGTTTGTCTATATCTTCACTATACATAGCTTTAATTTCGGTAAGAGAGAATGAAACTGTGGTAGCAACAACTGTTGCCATTTCCTTTTTACCAAAATTATCCAAAACTGTATAATTACCAGTTGGAGTAAAATCAATAGATAAATTTGTTATTGCACATGGCTTTGGATTTAAAATATAAGGATGATTGGCTGCATTTCTCCTATATTGAACTTGAATAAATGGAGGTTGTTTGATGAATCTGTTTGTTCCTCCTCCAAAAAGTGCTGAACTACCAACTCCTTGAGATAATGTACCATTCGTACCAATACCAGTTACGCCCTTAAGGAGACCTTGAATAGCACCAGCAGGGTCTGATAAAGCACTACTTGCGGAACTAACTGTATTACTTATTGAATTTGTTACAGATGTAACCTGTAAAGAATTTCCTAATGTGCTGCCGACTCCACTTGATTCGTATGTTGGCACACTACAATATCTAAAGAAATTTACAATCTTATAAATTTCTTTCGCATCATCTTCTGACTTTGAGAACAAAGTAAACTCATAATTAAATCTTCTAAAATCTGGTCCATCATATAATACTTCCATCATTGGATTATAAATTACTCCTCCTGTTGCCGATAAAACTGCATTTGCAGTTAATGAAGATGCTCCTAATTTTGCAGCACCTTGAAGAGCTTGATTCATTAAATATTCTTCTAATAATCTTCTTCCTACTGCTCCTAGTGTGCCACCTGGGGCACCTACTATTTGAGCACCAAGATTATTAACTCCTTGAAATATTCTTCCTACTTCTGGACCTAATGTGTTATTTGTCCATCCTTGAGAGTAACTCTCCACAATTTTTTGAGGCATGTACAAAATTACTTTTGATACATCTTTAATACTAGAATCTTCAGTAAATCCATCTGCCTCGTTATAATTTACAACGCCTGATGAAGAATTTGGATTACTACTTTGAGTATATGATTTTCTAACAGCGGTAAAAATGATATAATCAGTCCCAATACTGTCTCCAGCTGTAAAATCTTTAGGATATCGTGCAATTCCTGCCATTTATTTTTCTATAAATTGTTCTAGTGGTAAAGATGCAATAAATTCCCAATCCTCTTTATCAACTTCAAAGAAAAAACTTTCCAGGTGAGAAAATAAGTATGTATGAAGAGTCTGTTTTGGTACAATAAGGTTACTATTATTTAGAAGAGATTTTGCCATTGCTGCTCTCGGTTTTCCTTCTAAGTAATGTATGTTTGCACCAATTAATATCTCATCAGTTTTTATAATTTTTAGTAAATAAATCAAAGGATATACATCCCATTTAGGTAGTTCTTTCTTCCATTTTGCATCATATGTAAAAAAGTAAAATTTTCCTGGTTCTGGTTGAATAGTTTCTTTTTTTGAGAGATAATCATAAACTTGTTGACGATACCAAGAAGGAGAATGACTTTTATTTGCTCCTGCTTTACCTTTAATATATCTTTCAAGACCTCCTGATTGTTTTACTGGATTTGCTTTTTTATAATTTTCGTTCTTTCTTATTTCTTCAATGACTTGAGCTTTGGATAATTTTTGCTCAATAACTTTTGCAAGAGGAATACCATAATTTTTTGCAATTCCTCTTATCTCATCTCTATTATAATCTTCTAATTTTGGTCTTTCGTAGCCAGTCAGTTTACCATATTTGTTATTTGCCATTAACGCACTCCAAATAATTCTTCTTCGGTTAAAATTAAAAACTCCATTCTTCTATCAGCACAATATTCACGAGCAGCTTCCCATTTAGCAAAATTTTTTACATAAGTAGTAACTTCTTGAATATATTTCTTAGTTTTTCTTTGTTGTACTTTTGGTTCTATTGTTTGCTTTTTTGGTTTGATTTCAATAAGATATTTTTTAATTCCTGTCGTTGTTTCTACTTTAATATAAAAATCTACAAAATACCTGTGATATTTACCATCAAGCGGAGAACGATATGGAACTACAATCTCTTCGCTTCCCCATTCTAATACTTTTTTATTCTCATCACACCATTTCATAAATCTAAGTTCCCACAAAGAACGATAATAAATCTCTGTGGGATTTCCTTTGTATTTTTGTGGACTTATCGGACGATATTTCCCCGAATACGCCATAAATAAAATTATAATTCCAGAAATATTTAGTTTAAATGCCAGAATATGCAATAAGCAAACTACGCTCTATTGTAGAAAAAGATAAAGGAATGGCATACTCAAATGAGTATGAAGTGACGTTTTCTATTTCAAGTACCAGATTAAATGATGTATTAAAAGCTGCTGGATTTTCTTCCACAACATCTTCAGCATTTACTGATATGGTATTTCTTTGTGATGAAGCATCTCTACCAGGACAATACGCAGCAACTAATGAAATAGATGGAATGTTTACAGGCAGAATGATACAATTTGCTCATGGAAAATTATATAATGATTTTTCATTAAGTTTTATGCTCACTAACCAAGCAAATCCAATTAAATATTTTAATGCTTGGTTTGCTTTTATGTTTCCTGAATTTGGGTTGAATAGTGGAGGTAGAATTAGTGAAAGTGATTCTGCAAATAGAGCATTGAGAAATAATGTTGTTGGTGTAAATTATTATGATGATTTTACTTGCGACTTTATTAAAGTTAGAAAATTCTATAAGACTCCTGATGCTGCCAATGGCGGCAACAGTATCGTGTATAAATTATATAAAGCATATCCATTTAACATGGAAACTGTTCCTCTTGCTTATGGAGCTACAACATTATCCAAGTTAAGAGTAAACTTTAAATATGAAAAATTTGTTGTTACTACTAGTTAATTACGAGGTTATTTGAATGCCATTACCACAGATTAATACTCCAATTTATGAATTGAAGTTACCATCAAACGGAAATTCCGTTAAATATAGACCATTTTTAGTAAAAGAAGAAAAAATTCTTTTACTTGCTATGGAGTCTGAAGACCAAAAAGAAATCACAAATGCAATAATTCAAATTGTCAAAAATTGTGTTCAGTCAAAACTTAAGATTGAATCAATGGCAACATTTGATATTGAATATTTGTTTTTAAATATTCGTGCTAGGTCGGTTGGAGAACTTTTAGAATTTTCAATTACTTGTCCAGATGATAATGAGACACAAGTAGATGTGGAAGTTAATATTGATGATATTAAAGTTCAAAAAACTGAAAATCATACCAATAAAATTGATTTTGGTAATGGATATGGAGTCATGATGAAGTATCCTACCGTAAAATATATTATGGATACGGCAGAAGAAGTCGCCAATAAAACAACAGTTGAAAGTATGTTCGATTTTGCTGTTGAATGTATTGAACAAATTTATAACAAAGAAGAAATTTGGGAAACATCAGATTCAACTAGAGCTGAAAGAATTGAATTTGTAGAAGGACTGACAACAGAACAATATCAAATGGTTCAAAATTTCTTTAATACAATGCCGAAATTGAAACACTCTTTCAAAGTAAAAAATCCAAAAACTAAAGTTGAAAGTGAAATTACCATAGAAGGGTTAGCAAATTTTTTCGCATAGCGGTTTTCCAGAACAGTCTGGAAAACTTTTACAAACTCAATTTTAATTTAATGCAGCATCATAAATACTCTTTGACAGAAATTGAAAATATGATGCCGTGGGAACGTGATGTTTATGTTGACTTATTACTTGCATTTATTGAACAAGAAAAAGCTAGACGACAAGCAGAGCAGAGCTAATGCCAGCAACCCCAGGAGCAAATTCAAATCCATCAGGAGGAACTAATCCAACTCCTGCATCAACTCCTGCTGCGACGCAACCATCTGGAAATACCCAACCATCTGGAAACACTCCACCAACTTTTTATAATAAAACTGAAAATAATTTTCAAGTAATACCAAGAATACCAGTAACTCCTGACCAAATTACTGGGTTTTATAATCAGCCATTAGTAGTTCCTCAAATACCCAAATTCAAGTTTGAGGAAATTAAACCTACTAAACCAAAAAATAAAACAATTTCAGCTTATCTGAAGTCCATCGAAGCGAAGATGGCTACTACAGAAAAGCTTCTCAAAAATCTTCTTAAGTTACAAAATCTACAGATAACGCAAGAGAAAATTTTAAATGACAAAAAGAGAGAATTATATTCAAATACCTTTCAAGAGTTTTTACTTGATAAAACTATAGAGTTTAAAAATAAAGATGATGATAATGAACCAGATTGTACATGTATAAATTTACCTAAAACCCCTCCTATTCCACCTGTTCCACCAGGACCACCTGGAGCACCAGCAACAGTCCCATCAACCGTTCCATCTACACAACCATCTACACAACCATCTACACAACCTTCAACTTCCCCAGCAAACCAACCAGCTACTGAACCAGGACCAATACCAGACCCTTCTCCTGGACCTGCTCCTGGTCCTGCACCTTCTCCTTCTCCTCCCGCAACTCCTCCTGCTCGACAACCAGGAAGACAACCTAAACCAAAACCTTGGTGGGAAAGATTATTGCAATTGCCACCAATGGAGCTTCCTAGTGGAATTCCTGACTGGCTTCAATTACCTCCTATTTTATTACCAAAACTTCCAGAGGTACTTGCTTCAATTCAACCACATCTTGATAAATTAAAACCAAATATTACGCCAGAAAATAAACAAGCAATTATTGATGCAATAACAACTACACTTCAATCATTTAAAATTACATCAGAACAAGCAGCAACTTTTGCTGCTGGTGTTGTTGCCCTTGTGTTGGCAGGAGGATGGGAAACATTTAAACAACTGGTACTACCTTCAGCAATATCTTCTTCGCAAACTGATATTTTAAATGAACAAAGAACAAGTAATACCGCATTAACTGCTTATCTTCCAACACAATTTAATTCTAATTCATCAAAAAATATTTCTTCATTATCTAAAGTAACGAATGCTGAAAATACAAAATATTCAGCATCTGGAGGAATTCAAGATGTAAATCTTCATGATTCAAGTTCTATGAACTTCTTTCGTTATATGTCTGGAACACAAAACTTTGCTAGTGGAGGATGGTTCAATAATATTATTCCAAAGGCATTAAGTAAAGTTATTAATCCTATTGAAAATCTTATTAATTTTGTAGCTCCTGTAACTAGAAATAAAGCATCAACTACCAAAGGATTATCACATGCTCCCCTTAGACGTATTATGCACGGAACTGCTCAGGGAGCACCAGCATCAATTCGTGCTACAGGATTCAGAGAACAAATGGGAATGTTGGGTAAAGGTGTTTATGGAAGTGCAAAAGGATGGGTTGCAGATACTTATAGAGGAGCTGGGGCATGGAAAGGTATTTTACCTGGACAAGGACCTCGTTTAGATATGTTAGTTCCTCAAGGAGCAAGAACACTCAGAGGTGCTACAGTAGTTTCTTCTCGTCAAGCAAATCGAGGATTGAGCATAGCAGAAGGAATTTTATCAGGAAAATATACTGGAGCTAAAGCTCAACAACTACTACCACTCTTAACAAAAGCAACTCCAACTATGGCAGAAGCAGCTGGAGGTACTTTATTAAGTTTAGGAAAATTAGGAAGTAAAGCTTTAAGTATTGCGGGACCAATATTAGATTTAGCATTCCCAGACCCAGTTGGCGCATCAGAACCACAGATGGGTCCTGATGGGAAATTTAGAAGTCCTGATGCAAAAATTATGAAATCACTGGAGTTGGAAAATAGCCAACAGAATTTGATGACATCAACCAACAAATCATCAACACCAGCTGTAATTCCATTACCAGCTATTGATTTAAGAACTCCTGTTAAAAAACCATCTAGAAAAGACACATCAACATTACCTCCTGTCAAGATAGATATTCCAAATTCTAATGTGCCCTTAATTAACAGAAAAACTACAGGAGCATCTTGGTAATATATTATGTTTACTCCCAATTCTCCTAAATTACCAAAACGAGTAAGGGCATTATCAAAAATTATTGGAATTCCCAATACTTTAGATTTACTTGATGCTATTGGAACATATAAACAAATTGGCGCTGGAGCTTCTGGAAAAGTATATGCACTGAAGAATAAAGGAAAAACTTTTGTTGTAAAAACAGGTTCTGTTCCAGCAAGAGAAAAAAGAATTTCAAATTATCTCTCTAATAAAACAGATGTTGTTCCTGCACAATATGGAAATGGAAAGCAATATCAAATTATGGAAAAGCTTGAGGGAGTTCCTCTACAAAAATGCTTGTCTCCCGATAAAAACAAAGCCTTATTAGAACAAATATTTCCAAATGTTGAATTTAATAGAGCAACACAATCTAAAATTACAAAAAGAATAATAAGGGCATATTCAGTTATTCACAAACTTGGTATAGCTCATAGTGATATTCATACAGGAAATATATTTGTAACTGCTCCAGATTTAAAAATAAAAATTATTGATTTTGGATTATCACAAGAAGGATTTAGATATGTATTAGAGGAAATTTTATATGGTCCTTCTCCCGATGAAGCAAATTTAGATTATAGTTATATAAATGGAATAGTTTCTGACAGTGCTTTTGCTGAAAATATTTCAAATGTTCCTGAACTATTTCCAAAAACAATAACTGAAATTTTCAAAAAAGAACTTCATAAATTTTGGATAGAAAATATTTGCAAACCTTTAGATATAGATTTTGAATTAATTAGAAGTCAAGTTAATAATGGTGTTGATATTATAGAAGAAATTTATGAAAATCCTGATAGTGAATTTAAAAAGATTGATAATTTCTTGAAAGATATAACAGACGAAGAAGGGTTAAGATTAGTCAATAAATTTTATGATTCATTATTAAATGCACTTGGAAGTGATGATGGAAATGTAACAGCAAAATCAAATATACTTAAAAAATTTGCTCAGGGTGGAATTGTAAGTAGTCCTACATTAAGCTTAGTTGGCGAAAATAATAAAACAGAATTTATATTTAAAACTAAGCAAATAGGAATAAATGAAACTAATTTAGATAATATTCTTGACACCAACTATACTAAACAAAAACCAAAAACATATAATATTCAAGACGTTCAAGATTATTCAAATTTATATAAAAAATTTATAAACAAAGTAGATAAATTTTTTACATCTACTAATAAAATTCTGAATTTATTCTCAAGAAATACATTAAAACTTGTTGAGATTAAAAATAGGTTATATGAAACAGAAAAAAATGATAAGCAAATCTCATCAAGAGAAACTAAAAAAATAAATGAGCAATTAAAAGATAGTCAAAAAACTAAAAAGCAGAGAAAAGAACTTGATTTAGATAAAAATGCTGGATATTTGGCATTACTTCTTGGTCTGGGAACTCTTGGTGGGTATGCTGGTGGCGATGGAGGGTATGAAGTTTACGGAGATGTTGTAAAAGAAGGAGAATTTGGAGTTGATAGAACTGGTGAATTGACGCACGAATCTCCTGCTTGGATTCCTTTCCCAAAAGGAACAAAAGGATTGGTATTTACTTCTGGATTTGGGTATCAAAATTGGAGAGGATATGAACATGGAGGTGTTGATATTGCAGGACCAGTAGGAACACCAATTATAACTCCAATATCAGGTATTGTCAGAAACGCAGAATATCAAGAGGATGGTTATGGATATGCCGTTGTAGTTGAATCTGGCAATTTAAAAATGTTATTTGGTCACATGTATGCACAGCCGAATGTAAAGGTTGGGCAGAATGTGGTTGCTGGAACTAAAATCGGAGGAATTGGAAGCACTGGTAGAAGTACAGGACCGCATTTGCACTGGACAATTTATGTTGATAATAAAAAAGTAAATCCTGTAACATGGACAAGAAATAATCCATCTGCAGTTGCACTGCCAACATTTCAAAATACTGGAGGATTTGGTAGATATGCAGAACCAACAAATCAAAAAGCTGAGGGTGGATTAAATGTAGTTGGAAACATACTTGTTGGTGAAGGTGGAGATGAAATTGTTGTTCCTTTAAGTCAAATGAAGATTTTTATGGCAGGAATGATAGATGAAAAGTTAAAATCTATGCTTCCATTTTATCAGGGAACAAAAATAGATGGTGATTATGGAGTTCCTGGCATATCAGAAATAGCAAATAGAAGATATGCTTCAGGTGCATTAGTGATGGCTGAAAGTATGATTAGTCATCATGAAGCATTAGGAGCATATATTCCAAATACAGGGGGACCTGGACGTTTACCAGACTTCATTAATATTGCTGAAGGTGGTACTGTATCTACTCTTAGTAGCACACCAAAAGATAAGGCGTTTGATAAAAAAACAAATTTATTTGCTTATGCTGATAGTGAAAATGTTCCAACTATCGGATTTGGAACTACGTTTATAGGCAAACTATATGGAGCAAAAGAACAGTCACAACCTGTAAACATGGGAACACAAATGACTGTTGGTAGAGCATATGATATTATGAGAAAGCATATTAAAGAAATTGATGATAGACACACAAAAGATTTTCCCCTATGGAAATATATTCCAGACAAAGCTAAATCTGGAATAATATCATACTTATACAATAGAGGACCTTATATTTTTTACAATCAAACAGACCCTCTCCGTTTATATTTACTGAAAGGAGATATGCCTGGTATTGCGTCTATTGTAAGAACCGATACTGTAAGTGTAGGACCTAAAAGAAGAGCAATGGAAGCTGATGCAATCAAAACTGGAGGTATAGTAAAAGCTCCTAAACCAGGAGATAAAGATAAACCACAAAATAAATCCACTCCACAATCAAAACCAAAACCAAAACTTCCATTGGTAACTAAAGATTGTAAACGAGGAAGAAGACCAGAAAATTTATGGGAAGCTATTCAGCAAGGATACTTAGTTGGTATATGTGAATCGAAAAGAACGTTTAAAAAAGATAAAGATAAAATATTTAAAAGAGCATCTAAAGAAACTTCATCGTCTGAATTAAATACTGTAGCATATGATATGCATAATAGCATAATTGAATTTTCTAATAATTTTAATTTTGATAAAAAGATTTCTGAAGAAAATACGATATATTATGTTCAGGATACGATTAAAGGAGAGATAGCATAATGGCTTTTAGATATCAATCTTTTCCAGTTGTTAGCACAATAAAAATTAATAAACCTACTAGATTAGTTCTTGGAACACAAGGAACTGATATTGTTGTGCCAGAACACAAGATTGGTATTGGCGGCAATCCAGCTGCCAGAACTAAAGTATTAGGAAACGATAAATCATATACACCCTCGTCAATTCTAACTACAAATAAATTACCAAATATTTCAATAGATTCTTTATTGTTAAGAAATGAAGAATATTCTAATGAAATTAAACCTCATCAAAAAAATATACAAAGGAAAAAATCATACTTTGATATTGAAGAATCATTTTTAAAAAAATTATCTGGAACTATTGATAATTTAAATAAATTTTTGTCAGCTTTGAGTTATAAAATTCATTATGCTTATCAGACAAATAAACTTGAAGAAGCCATGATAATTAAACGTCATCAACAAATTAAAGAGTTTTTACTAGAAAAAGAGGCGGCTGTAGATAAAAAAGTTAAAAAGCAAAAGGGACAAAAAGATATTAAAACAGATAAAGAAAAAATTGATACATTAACTTCCCTTTTAATTTCTATGGGATTTGTTGGTAGTATTGTTAATTATAATTATTTGCCAACTGTCACTGGTCCCTTTACTGTTAGGGGAGCTGCGTTTGCGAGACAATTTATGTCTCGATTTGGATTGACTGACATTCAAGCGGCTGCTGTATTTGGTGTTATGTCATGGGAATCATCGTTGATTCCTTATAATGTTGAAAATAGCAGTCCATATAATGCTCAAGAACCGTTACCTCCTCCATATGGAGCAACTTATGTTGGATATGGTTGGCCTCAGTGGACTAATATTAGTAATACTTCTGGAGATAGATTAAACTATTTTATTACAAATTATCTTGGTGGAGGACCAGGAAAGAGAGGAAGAGCTGCAACTGACCAAGATAACATGAACTATTTGATATGGGAACTTACAAATAGAGTACCATACAAAGATAGAGTTATTCGAGATTTGAAGAAACAAAGTACAGTAGAAGGAGCAGTTAATAGTTTTCTAAACTTATACGAAGGGGTTCCTGGTAATAGAGTTCAAGAAAGAATTCAAAGAACCATGGGAATTTTAAAAGAAATGCGTAAAGCAGTTGGTGGTATTGTAATTCCTGAATTATTTGGTAGAGGACATGTTGTAAAATATGACACAGATTATAAAGATACTACCTTATCTAATTTTATAGTAGATAAACCAACAGTAATTAATACTCAACTTTTACAAGAACCATTGGTAATTATTCCCTTAGAAAAACCAATTGGAAGAACAATTTTAAATATATTATTCAGACCAATATTTAATAAAATTGAACAAGCACTTAATCCAAGAAAAAAAGCCGAAATAGAAAACGAACTAATACAAGAGCAACAAAAAAGAGGTGTAATTACAAATAATGTAACCGCAACAGCAAGACCAAAACCATTTATTGTTCCTTTTGAAGTTAGTCGAGAGATTATTCAAAAGACTATAGCACCATCTAATAAAACAACAGAAACAAAACAACCTGATATATTGGATATATTTCAAATTCCTTTTATCAATAATATCATTCCAGATTTAAATTTGAACGTCGAAGAGTCTGGTTTTATTGAACCTCAAACTAAACCACCAATTATTTCACCAATAGATATTGAAACAAAAAAACAAGAAATGATAAAACCCGTCATAAAATCTGACCTAGATACTATAGACAGACTTTCAACAAAAACAAATATTTCTTTTCAAAACCAAACAAACGTTGTTATTTTTACGAGGGACATTTTAGTATGAGAATAACTATTTCTGATGATTTTTTATCTGAAGAGGATTACAAAAAAGTAGTTCAATATTGTAAGTCAGCAAGATATACTTATGGTGAGGTTGACAATCAAAATACTCCTCCAACTGGAATGGTATCTGAAATTCCTGTAGAATCAGAAATTTATTCTTTATTTGCTGATGCTATTCAAAATAAATATGAGAAGTTACTTCCCGAAAGTATTTACAGAATGTATATAAATTGTTTTGCTCCTAGTGAAAACCCATTTTTTCATACGGATGGAGAATCTGGTATAACTGCTTTATATTATCCAACCGAAGAATGGAATATTCAAGAAGGTGGCGAAACTCAATTTTTAACTGATGAAAATTTATGTGGTGTTTTGCCAATTGCAAATAGAATGGTTTTATTTGATGCTCCAATTCCTCATCGTGCAACTCCTTTCAGAAGTCAACACAGATTTACTATTGCTGTAAAATATCGATAAATGTCAAACGCAGTAACCCTAGATAAAGGTCTCAACGCACAATTTTTAATTGCTCCGCCACCAACTTCAGCAACGTTGGATGGAATTACTCCTGATGGAACTTTTAAAGATATTACCGCATTGGTTGTGGGATTTAAATATTGGGAATCAATTACTCAATTGTTTGTACAAGCAGAGATAGAAATTTTAGATGGTAGCGGAAAGATTAATAATATCTTTCAACCATCTGATAAATGTGGCATCAGAAAATATTGTGCAGTTCAAGTAATTCTACCAGACCCCATGGGAAATACTGCTGCATTTGATAGTTTAGGTAGAATTGTAGATACTTTAGAGTTTAGTGATAGCAATACATTTTATGTTTCTCAAATTTTAGAGCAAGTAAAGCGAGATAAAAAAGATTACTACAAATTGAGATTATTTACTAAAAATGCTATTATCAACGCACATAAAAGAGTTATAAAATCATATACAGGAAGAATTGATACTATTGTCTCTGATGTAGTTAGCGCAGACTTAAAAAGTGTAAAAACATTAAGCAGTGAAACTGGAGAAAATTCACAACCAATTAGAAAATATCTAGCACAAAATATTAGAATTTCTGACATAATTGATTTTGCATGTCAGAAATCACAATCTTTATCTGAAACAACAAGTTCTACAACTAGTGTTGTTACTGCAGATTCAGTAGAAACTAAAAGTGTTGGTTATACTTTTTATGAAGATTATGATAATTTTCATTTTAGACCTTTATATAAACTAATCAAACCTTCTAATGTACCTATTACTGCATCCAATACATATGATTACTTACCCAGACCTTCTGGTGATGAAGGTGCTTCGGCGGCACAAAAGGTAACCGCAATTTCTTTCAATCGTGGAGATAAAACTGCCGATGCTTTTACTGATGCTGCAACTGGTTCTACTGGAGTTACTAGAGTTAAAGTTCGTGATGTAATTACTAATACTTATAGTATTCAAGCTAGTATTCCAGTTATAAAAAACCCTTGTGATGTATATAAATTTGAGGGTGATACAAGTGGAGTTCAATATTGGAACGTTGAAGTTTCTGAATCACAACTTCAATTTGTTAATGAGTGTACTGATGATGGAAATAATAATAAAACACCAATGACTAAAAAATCATATGATGCAATATTAGAATATATTCGTAGTAACACTGCTACAGCAACGGTTCCTGGAAATATGTCTTTACGAGCGGGTGATTATATTGGTATAAATATCGGAGTAAGTGAAACTGAAGCCAACGAACAATATGAACCAAAACATCAAATATTTTTAATCACTTCATTGTGTCATAGATTAACCGATGTAAATAAAGTTTATACGGATTTAGAACTTTACGGAATACGAGAACTATAGAAATGATATTAAGAGAATATACTGGAATTGTTGTTGCTGTAAACGACAAACTAAGACTTGGAAGAAGACAAATTAGAATTCCTGATATTCACGGTGGAAAGTTTTCAACGTCGGAGACTGGATTTGAAGCCCCTTATATAGCAAATGCTGATTTACCTTGGGCGATGGTTGGAGAAATCCCAGGGTATAATCCAAACGTAGCTGGACATAATGTTAGTTATGATGCAGGACAATTAGTAAAAATTGTTTTCACAGACCAAGAATATGAGGATATTCCTGGTCAGTTTCCTGTAATTGTTAATACTGCACCAAAACCAGACGCAACAAAAACCCCAACAGTAATGACTCCGTTGGGTGCTAATCCTGCAAACGTTGTACCAGTAACAGTAACAACAACTTCTGGAGTATCAAATAATCCATCAGTAAGACTTCCTTCTGTAAATCCTTGTGGGGAAAATGAAGTTCCTCCTGGTCTTGGTCTTCCAAACAAAACTATTGGAACTGCAGATGGAAAGTGTGGTCAGCAGTCTAAAATTGATGGAACATTTGCTGAAAATATAGCAGACTTTTTGTATTTTGTGCAAAATACAAATGGACAAATAGGTAGTTCTTTAGTAGACAAATATACTGGAGAATTAGCTACCTCATTAAATTATGTTCAAAAATATACAGGAGCAATCTTAGGAATCTTTAGAGATGGATTATCATGGATTAAAGCGATTATCACAAAATATGCCAGTATGGCTATTGATAAGCTGGTAAAAGCTATTATGACTCCTATCAAAGGAGTTTTAGAACCAGTTCAGAAAGTATTTGAAGATATTTTAAATAAAATTGGTTGTACGTTAGGAGATATTGAAGCAACTCTTGCAAATATGATTGAAGAGTTGTTACTGGCATTACTTAATAGCGCATTAGATGCAGTATTTGGTTGTTTAGATACTCTAGTTGACGGATTCCTGAATGAAATTTTATCACAAGTTTCTGAACTATGTGATTTAATTTTTTCTAGCATTGAAGCAATTTCTTCCTTGGTTGGAGATTTAGGAGATATTGCTGGTGAAGCTATTGCTGCAGTGTTAAGTTTTCTTGGAATTACTTGCGGTGGTGCAGGAGATTGTACTAAAACAAAAGAAAAATCATTTACTAATAAACTATTTTCTAATGATGGATATAAGATTCCATATAGCGCATTTGATACTGGGTTGGCAGCAATTACTGGTATAAGTCAAGGAATTTTAACTGGAGCAAATGGAGTTAATGCATTAAATGCTGAAACTGCCGCATTACAAGCAGGACAAACTGTTGGTGCTTCGTCTTCATACGCATCTAGTACATTTGCTGGTCAACCAATTGAAAATACTGCACTTAAAAATGCATTAGGTGTTGCTGAATCTTTATTGCCGACTGGTGATATATTCAGTTGGTGTGATAGTGTTGCTGCAGCTGCTACTACAACTGCAGTAGTTATAGGAACTCCAGAAACTAAATATGATACGAAGTATTCAATATTTAATGGTGCTTCGGTAGACACTGGCGGAACAGCGACTTTTACAATTTATCGTGATAATGTTGTTGGTCCTGGTGTAATTATTGTTTTAGGATATAAAGCCGCAGATGATAATGTAAGAATTAGCGGGGGAGGATTAGTTGGAGATGTCACAAACACAGCAAGTTTTACGAACAGTGATTTCGTCGCTGACTCTTCGTTACCTTCTTCTAATTCAGTATTCTTCTACCAAAAAATTACTTTTGCGAAAGACGAATCCCAAAAAACAGTAACGATTCAAACTAATAATAATACTCCAATTAATAATACCACTGCTCAAGTTCAATACACAATGGGTGTATTCAGAGCAGCAGATGATGTTACTCTTGATTCTACTTATCAAGGTATACATGAAAAACATCCTAATAGTTCATTGAATAGTTGTAAAGGATTAATTAATTTTCAATTACCAACTACTCCTATAGTAGCTACTAGTGGTAGTACAACTACTCCAACTCTTAATACTACAATTAGTGGAATTTCTCCAACGGCAAGTGGAAGTGCAAATAATTGTATTCCAGAGATTTTAATTACTGCACAACCACCACCGACATATACTGCTGTAAATGGAGATGTTGTATCATTGGGTGTTGCAGCTAAACCCACAGTTGCTGGATATACTATAAATTATCAATGGCAATCTTCAACAATAGCGACAACAGGATTTACAAATGTTGATGCAACCAGCCCAGGCAATATTATAACAAAAACTACTACTGCATCATCAATAACTCAAGTTTTTGGAATTGTTTCTAGTGGATTTACTACTACTGGTTCTGGATATGTTTTCTCTGGTTGGACCGACCAAGTAACATTAACGGGTATTACTCAAACATATAGTGGTGCTGTTGGTACTTCATTAACAATTAATCCAATTTCTATATTTGTTAATAATAACGAATATTATCGTGTTGTTCTAACTTCTTCTGGACTTCCAACAAAAACTACTTCGGTATTTAAAATAATTGTAGTTGCGTCAGGAACTTTCCAGTATGGTACAACTGCTTCTGGAAATACATTCACTAATTCTGGTAATACGGCTACAACAAGCACTACTGTTTCTAGCGTATATTGTACTCCATATGTCTATCCTGTAGCATCTGGTGTTGTTGTTTTATCTGGAGTTACTACAACTTCTGGAACATCAACAACTGCTTCTGGTACTACATCAGGAGGAAGTACAACCCCACCAGTTACTCCAATCACAGGAATTACAACATCAGGAACTACAAATACTGGTCCGTGGATTGCTCCAGTTGTTGTCAATAACAACGGACAAGTTGTTTCAATTCAATTACCTACTAACTTACCAAAGTTTAAGTCTGAGCCAATTATTAGTATCTCTGGTTCTGGAGCAGGTGCCACCGCAAAAGCAATTTTAGATGAAGATAATAATTTAAAATCTATTTTGGTTAAATCTGGTGGATTTGGATATACTCCAAATAATACATTAAAACGATGCCCAATTTTAACAGATATTCAAGTAACTGCACCTGGATATTATTATGCTACAACTCCAACGGTATATGTCAATGGAGACTCTTCAATTGCTGTTGCGGACATTGACCCAACTACAACTATACTCAAAGCTATTAGAATTGTTAATCCACAGAATCTGACATATGATTCACCACCAAGGATTGAAGTTATGGGTGGCGAAGGAATTGGTGCAAGAGCAAAGGCAATCATTACTTATGTTGATTGTACTAAGATTCAAGAGGAATATGATAAGGTTGTAAATAGTTATAAGTTAATTACTAGAGAACCCGTTAAAGTTATCGATTGCCCGTAAACATATGGCTAATATAGATGGAGCTTTATTAGAAGCTCAAGTAGATACAATTACAAATGAAGTGATTTCCAGACTTACTAAAGCTGGAACTTTGACAGTTGAAGTTTGTACTCCAGGTGGTGAAACTTATTTTAAAAAATTTGCCAGAGGCGCATTTCATCATGTAGATGCAGATGGAAATATGTCGATGGCAGGATGGAATGCAACTCCTGCACCAACCACAGGACAATTAGTATTAGCTTCTTCTGGATTGATGAAAATTCAATCTGGTCATGCTTTATTGATTCATGCAGAAGATGGCATGACAACTGGCGGAACAGTAAAAAAAGGTGATGACGCAAAATCTATTAGTATTCTTGCCAATGGTGATATTCATATTGAAGCAAAAGGACCAGGAGGAATCTACATTAAATCTCCAGGAGATTTGAGACTTGAAGGAGATAATGTACAAATTGTAGGTAAAACAGGAGTTAGTATTAATACAGGTTCTCAAGAAACTGTAGAAGGTGAAATTAATTCAGTTGGTAGTGGAGATTTAAGTATTAGCACTGGCAGACTGAGAGTTAGTGCTAAACAAAAAACAGAACAAGTTCAATCATTAAAGAAAACTGTAAATTACGGTCAAGTTGTAACTGAACAAAAAGTTGCTATTACCGAACCTACTCTTCCACAACAACATTTGATGAGCCATACTACTCCAGGCTCAATCGAACACGTTGTTGATGGTGATTATATCCTTAAGGTTAAGGGTAAAATGCTTGTTAAAGTTGATGGGGTTGCATTACCAGCAAGTCCTTTAAATGGCGCTGGAGCAACACAAGCAGAAACATATAGAACAGAAGTTGCTGGTGATAAAGGAACTTATATCCAACCAGGAGTAGCATCTCCAGGTGGAGTTGCACAAGGAAGTGATTATACCGAGATTACAAAAGGAAAACATCATGTTAAAGTAATAGCTGGTGATACTGAAAGTCAAACCGCAGTTGTTTTTGAAGCCACTAAAGATGATATTATTCATGCAGTTATGGGAGATGGTAATATAGGAATTGGTGTTCAAGGATTTGGTGATATTGCAATTAATAATGCATCAGGTGATTTACTAGTAGAAACACGTTCTATTCTTTTAACAGCACAGTCAGAAGTAAGGTTGCAGGGAACGAATATATATTTAAATTGAACCATATAATATGTCAAGATTTGTTGATATACTTGAACGAAAAGAGTATTCTGATTTATGTAGATTTTCTAAGGAAGACTTGCAATATTTTACAAAATACTTATTTCAAGTCCAAAAAAATGTTATAAAATGGAAAGGTAACGGTTTGATGAAAACAAATTTCACTCAAACCATGTATCTTCAGTTATTGCAAGAATTGCGCCCAAAGACTATAATAGAATTTGGAACTTGGCAAGGGGGTAGTGCTCAATGGTTGTTTGATATGTCAAAAGCTATTGGATTCACTCCAACCGTTCATACATTTGCAAATATAGATGAAATAGTAACTCCTCTTTCGGAAGAGATACAATTTCATATAATGGATAATTATAAAGTTTCTGAATATGTCATACCATTTAAAACTTTAGAACATCCTATTCTAATGATTGAAGATTCGCATAGAAATTGTTTGGAATTATTAAATAAATTTAAACATTTTTTATTACCTGGAGATTATCTTATTTTAGAAGATACTCACTATTCTTTATTTGATTATGAATGTAAATATGACGATACCATAAAAAATTTTATACATGATAATAATTTTATGGTAGACTGTAAGTATTGTGATATGTTTGGTTATAACATGACAGATTGTGTCAATTCTATTTTAAAAAAATTTTAGGGGGATTATGACTTGAAACATTCATTAGGAAAGCACTGTTTCTGTGAAGTTTTTGATTGTTCACAGGAAATTTTAGACGATGAAATACTAATTACAACGATTATAAAAGAAGCAATAAATAAAGCAGGAGCAACATTATTGAATGTTGCATCTCACAAATTTCAACCACAAGGAGTTACTATTGTAGCATTATTATCAGAGAGTCATATTTCAATTCATACTTGGCCTGAGAATCATTCTGCTGCAATAGATGTCTTTACTTGTGGTGATGCAAAGCCAGAACTGGCAATTGATTATATGATTCAAGAGCTTAAAGCACTAACATTCAACCGTAGGTGTATTGAACGATAATGTACAAAGTAACCTCCAAGTATTGTTTATCTGACAAAGAGGACCAAGTAGTTAAAGTTTATTTTATTAATGAGATACCCTTTACATATGACACAATTGATGATATAATTAGTAAAGATGAGAAGGTGATGAGTGAGGCAATCATGAACCCATCTATCTCATTAGAACTCATAGCCCAAAAGTCAGATTATTTAATCAAAGAGGATTTACATCCACTTCTCAGTGATGTAACTCTTCACCCAGAAAGTGTTTTACCCGATACTTTCTGATTTATTGCCTGTGTAGCTCAGCTGGATAGAGCAACGGTTTTGTAAACCGTAGGTCGTCGGTTCAAGTCCGACCATAGGCTTGGCGATACTGCCAGAACCAAATCCCTTCCGTGTGACATTAAACCTCCGTAAGGAGGTTTTTTGTTATAAATACAAAAAAACCGTATTTAAAAAAAATGCCAACAGTTTATAGTTACGTTTTAGGAAGACCAAAGGCTCAGCAAGAAATTGTTGAAATTCCCGAAGAAACTCCTGTAGAAACTCCTGTAGAAACTACCGAAGAAACTACCGAAGAAACTCCTGCTCCAGAAGCACCAGCTGAATAATTAACTTGAAAATAACACAAACCTCTCCCTAACGGGGGAGGTTTTTTGTTTATAAATATCACAGAAACAAAATCCTTTGGAATAATTAGAAGTAATGGCTTTAACAAGATTAAATAATCTAATCTCCGATAGAAATGGGAGAATGATTTATGTAAGTCCTGACGACTTTAACGCCAGTGATTTGATTTCAAACAATGGTAACTCACCAACAAAACCATTTAAAACATTACAACGTGCTATTATTGAAGTAGCAAAATTTTCATATGTAGCGGGGACAGGTAACGATAAATACGACCAATTTACTATTGTATTAGCTCCTGGTGACTATATCATTGACAATAGACCAGGACTTGCAACTGTATCTGGTATCACTGCTTTATCAGACCAGTCGAATTACGATATTACTAGCGCAACTAACGATTTATATAAGTATAATTCTTCCACGGGAGGTATGGTTATTCCCCGTGGTACATCTATCGTTGGTATGGACTTGAGAAAAACTCGAATCCGTCCAAGATATGTTCCAGACCCACAAAACGCAACTATTGCACCATCTTCAATTTTTAAAATTACTGGTGCATGTTATTTCTGGCAATTTTCTGTTTTTGATGGTCTTCCTCTCTCCGACCCATCAGGACAAGGTGGAGTTTATAAAAACACTACATCAACACTATATAATCCACTATTCTCACACCATAAATTAACATCATTTGTTTATGCTGATAAAAATGACCTAGATTTATTTTATGAAAAAGTAGCAAAAGGTCTTGCGGATGTTCCTGATGGAACTACAGAACTGGCAACGAGAACTCAAGAAAATAGAATTGTTGGACCTCTAAGCGATATTAAAACTGTTCAGTCAATTCTAATTCAGAATACTAGTGCTACAATTACTTTAGATTCTAACCACGAATTCTTTGCTGGGCAGCAAGTTACTGTTTATGGAGTTCCTGCAGGAACATATCAAACATTAAACGATACTTATTATATTCTTTCAATTCCATCTCAAGATTCTTTTACAGTATCAAAAGCTGATATTGGTTTGCTAACTCCTGGGCAAATCCCTACTAATGTTTTATCTAATGCAAGAGTTAAAGCAGAAATTGATACAGTAGATTCATCATCTCCATATATCTTTAACCTATCACTTCGTTCTACCTGGGGATTAAATGGTGTTCTTGCTGATGGTAGCAAAGTAACTGGATTTAAATCAATGGTTATCGCCCAGTTTACGGGTGTTTCTCTACAAAAAGACGATAACGCATTTATTAAATTTACTGAAGCTACTACTAATCCTTCATTTGTATTCAATAATCAGGCTGATGCGACTGCGCTTCACCAAGATTCTGCAGGATACACTTTCTATAAGAAAGATTGGAGGCATTGTCATATTAAGATGATTAACTCCAGTTTTATTCAATCCGTTTCTGTATTCGCGGTTGGATATGCTGAACAACACGTTTGCGAAAGTGGTGGAGATTATTCGCTCACAAACTCTAACTCAAACTTTGGTGCGATTGCACTTGTAGCTGATGGTTTCCGCAGTGATGCATATACTCTAGACAAGCAGGGATATTTAACACATGTAGTTCCACCTAAAACTGTAGGTACACAAGAAACTATCATTCCATATTATGCTATTGATATTCAAAAATCAAAAACTAGCGCAGATAGCACAAGATTACATTTATTCAATCAAAAGGACCCTCTCGTAAGTCCAGCATTTAACGTAAATGATTATAGAATTGGTGGAAGACCAAATGATAAAATCTTTGTTAACCTCGTAAATCCTGTAAATGGTGTATTAACTGAATTTTCTGCTCCTATCAGCCCAAATGGAGTTGAAACTCAGACAATTACAACTATTTCTAAAAATGATATTTCCAATCCTTCTGCTTCTAACTTATTCACTACATTAACCACTCATAATTTTGAAACAGGAACTCCATTAAGATTCTATAGTAGTAATGGTTATCTTCCATATGGAATGGAACCTGCTAGATTATATTATTGTATTCGTATTTCTAATACTCAGTTTAAAATTTCTCCAACCGAAGAAGATTCAAGAGCAGGTGCTGGTGGTATTCAAACGAGTATTACAAAAATTCGTTCAACCATTCCTTTAAACGCAACAATTACTGTTAAAGCTTTTGTAAGAGATACAACTCCAGATTTAACAAATTTTGTTGTTGAAAATATTGATACAGCCGCAGAATCATTTAGTGTAGGAAGTTTTAATCACGGTTTTTCGACTGGTGATAGAATTTTCTTCCGTGCTACTGCAGCTAGTGGAATTACGCTTCCACAAATTCAAGGTAGTGGTGCATTGTCAACAACTTCTGATTATTATGTTTATATTGACCAATCAGACCCAAATAAAGCAACTAAATTTAAGATTGCAAATAGCCAGGCAAATGCTCTAAACGGCATTGTCATCAATATGTCAAGTGGTGGTAGTGTAAATGGTGTTAGAGTATTCAAAAACTCAACTAAATCTCCTCTAAGATTTGACCCAGTACAAGATAACTGGTATTTGAGTGTTGATGGTGGAGCTGGAAATGGTATTCATCCAGTTCTTAAGAATACATCTGCTGTATATGCAAACCCACTAGTTACAACTACCGAAAACGCAATCTTTAGAAGAGTTGATGATGACCGTTCAAATAATGATAGAATTTACAGATTAAGATATGTAATTCCCAAAACTATTGCGGTTGCTCGTCCTCCTCAAATTGGATATGTTATTAAGAGAAAAACTAATAGTTCTAATGTAATTTTAGCTCACGAAAACGCTACAAACTCAAACTATGATGGAGCTAGCACTACTAGCACAACTAATGATTTCAATAGAGTATATTACATCTATAGAATTGATGAAATTGCTGACCATATTCCTGATGAACAAGATGGTATTTATTACCTAACTATTCTTTTGGGTGATATTAAACCAAAAGCAACTATTCAATTTAATGCAACAGAAGATACATTTGATTATCTACGTTATAGTCAAGATACTGCAAGATTATATCCAGAATTAGATAAAGATAATCCTGTTTCAAACGCAGATGCTTCATTATCTGTTGCTGATAACTTAATTCAAGGTTCTGTATATACAGATGATGACGCAAAATCTGTAACTCGTGAAGCTATCACTACTTTCTTATCCGAAACTGGATATGCTGGACTTAACTTAGTTTCATTAACAGGAAAAGCAACCTCTGGTAGAGAAGATAGACTCATTGGATTTAATTCTACAAATCCAACAATTGAAATTGAATTAAGAAGAACCTCACAAATTCGTGCAGGTAACCAAACATTTGAATACACTGGATTTAGTTCTGGTAACTATTCTGCCGCATTCCCTTCGGTACAAGCAAGAACCCTTGCCGATAAAGAAATCTTATTCTCTCAATCGCAAAAGAGAAATGCTGGTATTGTATTCTATTCTGGTCTAAACTCTTATGGAGACCTATATGTAGGTAACCAGAAGATTAATGCAGTTACTGGTGAAGTTGAACTTGTAGATAAACCAATTCTTAAAGTTTCTGGTTCTTCTACAGTAGGAACTACAGTTGAATATGTTCCTTATGTAAGTGGTTCTGACCCCAAGAGTGTCAGTATTGATGGTGCTATTGCAACTGGAAACAAACCAGATACTTCACCACCAAACTCCTTTGGTAATAAGAGTAAATTTAACCAAGGCATTCAGGTTGCTAGACAACTATTAGCAACACCTTCTGATACGGTAAACAAAGCAATCATCACACATGATGTTGTGTATCGTCCTAAGATTACTGCATTAGAATCTTCTTATGATAATTTTACCTTTAAACAGACTATTTTAAATTCAGATAATGAGATTCCTAGCCTAGTTGCTGTTGGTTCTTACTATCCAGGTGACAAATATTACAAACCTGTAATTTCTGGCGGAACTAGAAGTGAATCCTGGGTTTATACAGGAACTTCGACTTCAATTCCAACTCTTGCGGGAAATGTTACTGGATGGGTTCAGGCAGGGTTACTTGGTACTGGTCATTTAACTTCAATTGAAGATACTTATACAGGAACATTTGCTGGTGATTATAATGTAACTGGTAGATTTGGTATTAATAAAACTCTACCTTCTGGTGCATTACATGTAGGAACTGGTAATGTCTGGTTTGATAATGATGTAATTATCGGTGAAAACACCAGAATGAAGAGACTAACTGTTGTTAGTGGTGTAGTTATTACTAATGCTCAAGTTAGTGACCTATTTGCAACAACAATTACTTGGAATGCTGCTGCTTCTGGTACTACAATTAATATTGGTTCTAGTGCTTCTGGAAGTACAACTACACTAAGAAATAGAACTCTTTCTCTTCCAAATCTTGAATATTTAACTACTACATCTAGTGGATTAATTAATGTCTTTAATACCAGTATTACAGATTTAAATCTTGCCAACTCAACTCCTAACGTAAACGCATTCAGAAATGCAACAGTAGTTTCAGTTGGTTCTGGCGTCGGAACATTTGCCATTAATAATACAACAATTTCTGGCAGAAATCTGGTGAACCTTAATTCTGCCATGCCGAATGTAAGTGTATTTACTTCTGTATCTGGAATTTATCTTGGCTCTGCTTTGGCAGCTTCTCATGTCACCATGAACAGAAACGCTACAGTTTCTGGTAATCTACTAGTTGGTGGAACTACAACATTTAATGGAGATGTAACTTTTGGAGGAAGTGTTACTGTTGGTGGTAACTTAACCGTTAATGGTACTACTACGACAATTAATTCTACAACATTAAGCGTTGATGATAAAGAAATTGAACTTGGTAGTTTAGCTTCTGGAATTACAGATACCACGGCAAACGGTGGTGGAATTCGATTGAGGGGGGCGACAGATAAAACTATCGTTTGGGATAGCACCAACAGTAATTGGACTTCAAGCGAACATTGGAACTTAGTTTCTGGTAAAGAATACAAAATTAATAATGCATCAGTTCTGTCTGCTACTACATTAGGAAGTAATGTTGTTAATTCTTCACTCACTAGTGTAGGTACAATTGCAACAGGAACTTGGAATGCGACTACAATTTCGATTGCGAAAGGTGGTACTGGACAAACAACTGCAAATGCAGCTCTAAATGCTTTACTTCCTTCGCAGTCTGGTAAAACTGGAACTGGAACTAGCCAATGGGTTCTCGGAACTAATGGAACTGATACTTCTTGGGTTCAGGCGGGAGTTCCTACATTAGACCAAGTTCTAGCGGCTGGTAATAGTAGCAGCAGAGCCGTTACTGTTGGAAACCTAACTTGCGGCACTATTACTAGTGGTGCAATTACATCATCTGGTGATATTACAGCATTCTCTTCTGATATTAGACTCAAGATTAATATCAAACCTCTGGAAAATGCGTTAGACAAAGTTTCTCAGCTTCGTGGTTTTACTTATAATTTCAATGAAATTGGCGAGAAACTTGGTTTTGACCCAGCAATAACTCATGTTGGTGTTTCAGCGCAAGAAGTACAGGCGGTTCTTCCTGAAGCTGTTGCTCCTGCTCCTGCCGACAACAACTATCTGACAGTTAAATATGATAAGATTGTACCTCTTCTCATTGAGGCAGTTAAGGAACTGTCACAAGAGGTCAAGGACTTGAAAGCCCGTCTAGGAGAATGATATAATACTGATACCATCAGCAAACTATCATGGCACACCATAAAATCTGGGAATCAGGGCGGCAACCACACCGTCGCCCCGACAAAGGCAAGAAAAAACCTCAGGCGATTCGTCAAGCAAAGAAACGTCTGAGCCACTTTAAGAAGTGTCACATGGACCGTCCCTCGGGGCGGTCTTTTTCGTATGATGGTTTCAGTTCACACCACTTGCCATGACCATCAACACCGAAGTCAAGGGCACTCTTGCTCGACTGCTCGCCACCGAAAACCTGATTGTCGAGCATTCCAACGTCAGCACTGCACAATTTAACGTACACACTCGTGTGCTGACACTGCCTATGTGGAAGACCGCCTCTCAAGATGTCTATGACCTTCTTGTAGGTCATGAGGTTGGTCACGCTCTCTATACTCCCGACATCGACTGGCGTAAAGACCCTCAGAATAATGGTCTTCCGATGTCCTTTGTCAATGTGACTGAGGATGCTCGTATTGAGAAACTTATGAAGCGTAAGTTTCCTGGTCTCTCTCGTAATTTTAATCGTGGTTATACAGAACTTGATGAACAAGATTTCTTTGGTATTGCCGAAGATGATGTAGATGAGCTTGAGCTTATTGACCGCATCAATCTTCACTTCAAACTTGGTATTCATTCTCTGAATACTATTATTTCTTTTAATGCCGAAGAGCAATCTTTGGTAGATATGGTTGAAGAATCTGAAACTTTTGATGAAGCTCTTGCTGCTGCCAGAGCAGTGTTTGAATATCAGAAAGCAGAGAAGGAATTTACCGAAACTGTTGAAGTTTCTATGAAGCCTGATGTAACTCAGGAAGGTGCTGGAGACAGTCAAATCAAGCCTGTAGATAGCGAGCCTTCAAACATGGAGATGGAAGGTAAGTCACAGAAACCTCAGTCTGCTGATGCCGACCAACCAAACGAAGAATCTGATGTTTCTGGTGATTCTGGTGGTTTGGAAGCCAAGACGGATACTTCACTGAAAGAAAAGCTCAAAGATATGACGGAGGCGTTCAATAAGTATGATGCTCCCGTGTATGTTGAGATTCCTGATTATGATTTAAAAGAATACATCTATCCGCTGGAACAGTTCCACAAGATTCTGACCAGTGAGTACAAATCTATTCTCAAGCGGCGCACTGATACTCAAGATACATATACCAATTATCGTAACAAAGCTCTGATTGATGAGTACACCAAAGCCATCAATGAGTATCGGTCCTTTAAGCAAGATTCTCAGAAAGAAGTGAATTACATGGTGAAAGAGTTTGAGATGAAGAAGTCTGCTGATGCGTACAGCCGTTCTTCTGTTTCTCGCACTGGTGTTCTCGATACTAACAAACTTCATACCTATAAGTGGAATGAAGATGTGTTCAAGAAAATCACTGTTACTCCTGGTGCTAAAAATCATGGTATGATTTTTATTCTTGATTGGTCTGGCAGTATGTCCGAGACTCTGATTGCTTGTGTCCGCCAGATTATTACAATGTGCTGGTTCTGCCGCAAGGTTGGTATTCCCTTCGAAGTTTATGCTTTTAGTGAATCAGTTCCTTCGTCTGAATATACTACTCGGACTAATAATCTGGTTAATAATTCTATCAGACTTGATGACTCTACTTGTTTGATTAATATGCTTTCCAGTAAGACTAACAATGCTATGTTTGAACAGCATGTTCAGAACTTGTATGTTCTCAGCTCTAGCTGCTCTAGTCAGTATTACAATTCTTACCTGTCCGCTCCTGGTCATTTTGGTCTGAGTGGTACTCCTCTCAATCAAGTTATTTGTCTCTATAAGGACTTGATTCCTCACTTTCAAAAGACTCACAAAGTTCAAAAACTTACTCTTCTGACTCTTACTGATGGCGAAGATGGTGGAATCTTCTACCAACGTTATTATGAAAAGCATGATAGTTGGGGTCATGGCGGATTTACTAATCGCACCAGGCTTCGTAATCGTAGGAATGGTCGTGTGTATTCTCCTGGGTACAGTCACAATCAAGTTACTCAAAACTTCATTCGTTACGCCAAAGACATGTATCCTGAAGTAAAGTTTCTTGGAATTCGTATGTGCGGTAGTGAGGCTAAGAGCTTTATTCGTAGCATTGGTGATAACGAAGAAACTATTAATAAGTCTATTATTTCTTGGGAAAAAGAAAAGTGTGCTGTCATTACCACTAACGGTTATGAACAACAGTATGTTCTTCCTGCTGGAAGTTATCTCTCTCAAAATGCCGAGTTTGAGGTGGAGCAAGGAGCTTCTACTGCCGAAATTCGCAAAGCATTTACTAAAATGCTGCAGCGTAAGGCAATCAACAAGACTTTCCTTCGCTTATTCATCGGTAGCATTGCATAAGCGATGCTTATCAAACGGGGGGTTGACGCCCCCCTTCCTTTTCCTTATACTGTAAAGGTACTCAAGAACACCACTGATGGCTACTCGCTCTCGCATTGGTATCGAACTCACCGATGGCTCTGTCCTGTCTGTCTACCACCACTGGGATGGATATCCGCAATGGCTTGGTCGTATTCTGACCACTCACTACAACAGCCGAGAACTTGCCACTGAACTGATTGATGGTGGTGACATGAGTTCCTGCTGGACTGACGAACGCTGGGACAGCGAAGAGAAAACTGAATATGGTCCTCAATACTACTCGCAACGTGGGGATGATTGCCCTCCCCGTCATGACGCAAATCGGTATGATTATCTTGCTGAAGGTGAAGAGTATGCTTATCTATTCACTCGAAATGATGAATGGATTTGCTGGGACCGCCATGAATATGGCACTCGTATGCCAGAAATCGCTGAAATTCCTACGGAGGCACTCGCAGTATGAAATTCTCTGACCTTGAATTTAAATCTCATCCAGCAGTTCCTGGTGAAGAAGCAATTCACGCACTTTCATTTTTTCCAAATGGCTATGGTGTGAGTGTGGTTAGATTCCCTGGTTCTTATGGTTATGAAGAGGGTCTGTATGAAGTTGCAGTTCTTAAAGGAACCGCAGATGATTACGAACTTTGTTATGATACTCCTATCACTGATGACGTTATGGGTCATCGTGATGAGGAGGACGTAGAAAACATTATTGAAGAGGTACTTGCACTATGATTACTTCTATTATGGCAGGATTTGCATTTGGTTATTGCGTGATGGACATCATTCGCAATTATCAAGCAGAGAAACGTATCAATGAAATGCTGAAAGAAACAGTGGAGAATTATAATGAGCGCCGCTAAAATTATTGGATATGCAGCTGGTATTATTACAGTTGCATTCCTCGCAATTCTTTTTCAGGCATGGATTCTCGGAATCATTCTTTCCTGGTTCAATGTTCATCTGACAATCTGGCAAAACAGTTTGATTGTCGTTTTTGCTAACATGATTTTTACTTCTACTCGGAGTTCTTCTAAATGACACAAGACAATACAATGCGTAACGCCACGATTATTGGGGCTTCGTTTATTCTCTCATTGTTTGTAATCAACGCTGTGGTTGGTCCTCTCTACAATGTGTGGGCACAATCGCTGCAAGGTAAGGCAGAACTTCAGAAGGCAGAATACACTCGTCAAGTGGCAGTTCTTGAAGCACAAGCAAAGAAAGATTCTGCACAACAACTTGCTGATGCTGAAGTGATTCGTGCTCAGGGTGTTGCTAAGGCGAACCAAATCATTGGTAATTCGCTGAAGGACAATCGTGAGTATCTTCAGTATCTGTATATTACTGGTCTGGAAGAAGGTTCTAACAAAGGTAATGTCACCATCTATGTTCCCACTGAAGGTGGAATGCCTGTACCCACGCTTCAAATGAACAAGTGACACTTTAAGAATTGTCACAACCACCCCGCATCGGGGTGGTTTCACCCCTATAATGAGTAGGTACACAAGAGATTCCATGAAACCCTATCCTCTTGGCATCGACAATCCCATCGCAATTCGTCAAGTGTATGGCAGCACTCGCTGGGCACTGTACTGGAAAGAAGATTGGCAGAAGCTAATCACTGTTCCTAATCAGTTCACAGCATATGATGTACGCCGTTCAATTCTGAAATCCATGGGTTACAACGCATGAAAACTTATTACTGGTTCTTTCTCGTCATTGCTATTCTGATGTGGAATGGTATGCTGATTCAACGAGACAAAAAAATGTTTGAAGCATACGATAAAGCGTGTGCAGAACTTCCTAAACCTCATCCCGATTGTCGCTATGCAAAATAATGGAATCATATGTAACACCAGATAGAATGTATGCCGTTGTTCCCTGGACTGATAAAAAATTTGTTCTGATATACAACGGCACTCAACTTGAAGATTTTGATTCGATTGATGAAGCAAAAGAATATATCAAAAAGCATAAATCAAAAGTGAAAAAACCCAGGAGGCAGCGTGTTAAAAAAACTAATTCAGCTAGCCTCATGGAGTTCACTGATAAGAAAACCAAATGACACTGATAAGCAACCCTTATCAATCATCCCCTTGACTCCCCCACCACAATCCCCTACAATACCTTCAGTTCAAACAACTACTCCAATGCCTCGCGTTTCCAACCTGTCCACCGAAGCTCTTGTTTCTTTCATTCAGGAGAATCACGGCAATGAATTTGGCTCCGAAGCAGTTCGTGATGCTGCAACTCATTTTGAAGTTTCTTATCCTACTGCTGCCAAGCGTCTCGAATCCTTCAAATCTGGTTATGGACGCTGGAACCTGACTGTTGCCGAGCGCCTGGAGCAAACTTTTGAAGCTCCCGCCGCAGAACCCGCCATCGAAACTCCTCAAATGCAAATCGACCTCATTCCTCGCAAAGATGATTCCTTCGTCAGCTTTGGTAACTTCAGCGATATTAAGAAAGTTATTTCCAGTGGTCAGTTTTATCCTGTGTTCATCACTGGTCTCTCTGGTAATGGTAAAACTTTCGGTGTTGAACAAGCTTGTGCTCAACTGAAGCGTGAGTTGATTCGTGTCAACATCACCATTGAGACCGACGAAGATGACCTGATTGGTGGTTTCCGTCTTGTCAATGGTAATACTGTTTGGCACAATGGTCCTGTGATTGAAGCTATGCAGCGTGGAGCCGTCCTGCTGCTGGATGAGATTGACCTCGCTTCCAACAAAATCATGTGTCTTCAGTCTATCCTGGAAGGCACTGGTGTGTTCCTGAAGAAGATTGGTCAATTCATCAAACCTGCTGATGGTTTCAATGTGATTGCCACCGCCAACACCAAGGGCAAGGGTTCTGATGATGGTCGCTTCATCGGCACCAACGTGCTCAACGAGGCGTTCCTGGAGCGTTTCCCTGTGACCTTTGAGCAGGATTATCCCACGATTGCCACCGAGACCAAGATTCTCAACAAACTTGCTGAGAAGCTTGGCTGCCCTGATGAAGAGTTTGTTGATAATCTGACCAA
>JACCDX011319039.1_pt1 | contig 42437 bp, 37 predicted proteins | sample 7449681 | NCBI WGS metagenome assembly JACCDX01 (sample SAMN15323450, study PRJNA562643) | freshwater metagenome | isolation source: river surface water | place: USA:Blue River Watershed | collected 2017-08-18
AACCTTGGAAACCGCGTGCCGACCTGCACCCAATCGTCGCGACGACCACTGTGGCGCAGGCACTTCAGGCGGCTCGATTCGGTTTCGACGGAGACAATCCCCTTTTGTTCCGCGCGAAGGCGGATCTCGGTGACCAGCAGCAGGGCTTTCACCTCATCGCCGAACGTGCCGAAGCGGTCACGCAAATCGGCCTCGATCTGCTTCAGGGCGGCCAAAGAGTCGGCCATCGCGAGTTTGCGGTAAAAGTCGATGCGCAGGCGGGTCTCGGCGATGAAAGCGGACGGCAGGCGGGCCTGGATGCGGTCGACCTCGACGGCGTGTTCGCGCTCGGCGTCCTTCAGGGCGGTGTAGCCGTCGCTGTGCCGGCCGCGTTCGGCGGCAGGCCCGGAGGCGCTTTCGCCGACGAAAACGAAGTCCAGTTTCACCGCGGCGCGGATCGCGGCGGCGGACTTCTCGCCTTTGAGCCGGGCGACGGACTGGCGGAGCAGCTGGCAGTAGAGTTCGAAGCCGACGCCGACAATGTGCCCGCTCTGCTCGGCGCCGAGCAGATTGCCGGCGCCGCGCAGCTCGAGATCGCGCATCGCGATCCGGAAGCCGGCCCCGAGCTGGTTGTGCTGACGCATCGCGGTCAGGCGCTGGCGCGCGACTTCCAGCAGACGCGTGTGGCGATGAAGCAGGAGGTAGGCGTAGGCCTGATGCTTGAATCGGCCGACCCGGCCGCGCAGCTGGTAGAGTTGCGAGAGGCCGAAGCGGTCGGCGCCCTCGATGATGATCGTGTTGCTGTTGGGGATATCGAGGCCGCTCTCGATGATCGTGGTGGAAACCAGCACCTGATACTTGCCGGCGACAAAATCGGTCATCACGCGCTCCAATTCGTCCGCGTCCATCTGGCCGTGACCGACACCGACCGTGATGTCGGGCATGAGCTCGCGGAGGCGGGCGGCGACCAGATCGATCGTTTGCACCCGGTTGTGGAGGTAGAACACCTGGCCGCCGCGGCGCAGCTCGTAGCGCACGGCGTCGACGACGATTTTCTCGTCGTAGGTTTTGACGATTGTCTGGATCGGGTGCCGGTTCGTCGGAGGCGTCTCGATCACGCTGAGGTCGCGCGCGCCGGTGAGCGCCATGTAGAGCGTGCGCGGGATCGGCGTGGCGCTCATGGAGAGCACGTCGACGGTGGCGCGCATGGCCTTGAAGACCTCCTTGTGCTTCACGCCGAAACGCTGCTCCTCGTCGATGATCACGAGGCCGAGTTCCTTGAACACGACGTCGCGTTGCAGCAGCCGATGGGTGCCGATCAGGATGTCGACCTGGCCGGAGGCCGTGGCGGCGGCGATTTTCCCGAGTTCGGCGCGCGAGCGGAAGCGGCTGAGCATCTCGACGGCGATCGGGTAGCCCGCCATGCGTTCGCGAAAGGTATTCAGGTGCTGTTGGGCGAGCACCGTGGTCGGCACGAGCACGGCGACCTGGCGTCCGCCCTGGACCGCTTTGAAGGCGGCACGGATCGCGACCTCGGTCTTGCCGAAACCGACGTCGCCGCAGATCAGGCGGTCCATGGGACGCGTTTTCTCCATGTCCGCCTTGGTTTCCTCGATGGCACGCAGCTGGTCGCGCGTCTCGGTGAACGGGAAAGAGCCTTCGAATTCCTTCTGCCAATCCGTGTCGGCCGGGAACGCGTGCCCGGGCTGGGCTTCGCGGGCCGCATGGATGCGCAGGAGTTCGGCGGCGAGGTCGATGGTGGCCCGCTCGGCTGCCTGGCGGGCTTTTTCCCACCGGCCCGAGCCGATGCGGCCGAGCTGGGGCTTGGCTTTGCTCAGCCCGACGTAGCGACTGATGAGGTGCGACTCCTGCAGCGGCACGTGCAGGGTCACATGGTCGTCGAATTCGAGCGAGATCACCTCGCGGATACCTTGGGCGGTGTCCAGTTTGGTGAGACCGCGATAGAGGGCGATGCCGTGCTGGAGGTGGACGACGAAGTCGCCCTCCACGAGCTCGGAGAAGTCGAGCAACTGGTCGACCTGGGCGCGGTGGGCGATGGCGCGGGCGCTCTGCGCCGGCCGCCGCGCGCGCTGCCGGCCGAAAATTTCCGTCTCCGTGACAAAGACCACGCCGGCGGTATCGGGCGCGGAGGGGGACAGGCGGGCCGCCTCGCGGAAGGTGACGCGGAATCCTTCGTTGAGAATGCCGCGAAGCCAGCGCGGCCGGAGCCCCTTCAGCTTCGGGTCCTCCGCGAGAATCTCCTGGGCGCGTTTCTCTTCGCCCTCCTTGGACACCACGACGGCGACCTCGTATCCGGATTTTCGCCACGAGGCGGCGAGCCGCAGGAATTCGCGCCGGGCCTCCTCCTCGACAACGAGGCGTTCCTGCGCGACCAAGGCGTCGTCCGGGTAGCGCCGGTGGTGGGCGAGACTTTCGGTGTCCCAGGTCAGTTCCCGGGTGGCGCCGTCGAAGAGGCCGCTGGCCTCGTCGATGTCGCTCAGCCCGAAGGCGGCGGCGCAGCGGGCGAGCAGGGGATTGAGCGCGTCGGTGCCTTCGCGGGCGAAATTGCCGAATTCGATCTCGAGGTTGGCCGGCTCCACGAACACGAGATGGGTGGCGGCGGACAAATAGTCGGAAAGCCCGGTTTTCGACGGGTCGAGACGGACGCGGGGCGACGCGGCGAGCGAAATGGTTTCGACCGTCGCGCCGGAACGCTGGGTGACGGGGTCGAATTCGCGGATCGACTCGAGTTCGTCGCCGAAGAAGTCGAGCCGGTAGGGCTGTGTCGCGGTCACCGGGTAGACATCGATGATGCCGCCGCGCACCGCATAGTGGCCCGGGGCCTCGCAGACGGGCTCGGAGTCGTAGTCCAGTTTGTGCAACTGCTCGATCAACGCCTGGAACGGTTGCGTCTGGCCGCGCACCAGCGTGAGCTCGCGCGTGGCGAAGGCCTCGATCGCGGGCACCGGCTGGAGCAGGGCCGCCGGGGTGGAGACCACGACGAGCGTGTCGGGCGCGGCGTGGTGACTGCGTTTCGCGCGGAGCCGCGAAAGGACGGTGAGCCGGTCGCTGGAGGCGGCGAAGGCCTCGCGCATCTCGGTGCCGTCCGGCATGGACTCGGGGAAGACCAAGGTGGTGTGCAGGCGCTCGGTCCGGGCCGCCCGGCCGGCGTCGGGCGCGGCGGCGGCGTGGAAGAACGCGATGTCCTCGGCGAGCTGCTCGGCGGCCTTGAGGTTCTCCGTCACGACCAGCCAGACCGGGGCGGGATGGGCGCGGGCGAGCTCGGCGATAATCGCGCCGCGGGCGGGCGGGCAGACGCCGGTGATCTTGTGACGGACGGAAGTCGCGGAAGCCGACATGCAGGCGGCGGACGGTAGGAGGTGCGGGGCGAACGACAAGCCGCCGGGATCGGTTGCGCCGTATCAGTCCCGGCGCAATCCGATCAAGGCGGCCCGGGCAGCGGCCTCCTCGGCGTGCTTCTTCGAGGTGCCGCGGCCGCTGCCGAGCGTGCGGTCAAGGAGATGGACGGCGACCTCGTATTCCCGGGCGTGGTCCTCGCCGTGGATCCGGACGACCTCGTAGCGGAGGGCGTTGTTGCCGTGGACGGGTTGCACGATTTCCTGCAGCCGGCCCTTGGGATTGTCGAAATTCTCGACGCCGGCGAGGCGCTCGGGGAGGGGGCCGTAAAGTCCGAGCAGCACGGCCCGGGCAGTCGCGAGATCGCTGTCGAGGTAGACGGCGCCGACCAGAGCTTCCATGGCGTCTTCCAGGGCGGCGGCGCGGCTCCGGCCGCCCGTGGACTCTTCGCTTCCGCTGAGCCGCAGCACGGCATCGAGGCCGATCTCCCGGGCGAGACGGGCCAGGAACGCGCCGTTGGCGAGCGCGGCGCGGCGGCGACTCAAACCGCCCTCGCGGTCCTGCGGAAACAGCGCGAAGAGCGCCTCCGTCAGCACCAGCTGAAGCACGGCGTCGCCGAGGAATTCGAGGCGCTGGTTGCTTTCCGGCGTGGTCGGATGGTCCTGCAGGTAGGACGGGTGCGTGATCGCGCACTCGAGCAGCGCACGCCGGCGAAAGGTGTGGCCGATGCGGGCTTCTAGCGTGGCCAGGGCGTCGCTCATGAGCTGGCGCTCGCGTAGCGGCGCAGACCGCGATGAAACACGATCACGGCGAGCACAAACCACACCGCGGCGGCTCCGAAAAGCCAGAGAGCGAGGCCGAGATCGAAACCGTCGAACAGGGCGCGGGCGGGGGTGTTGGTGACCACGACCACGGGTAGAAGCCAGACGAAGAGGACCCGCGAGACGAGGCCCTTGAACGCCTCGCGCGGCAGGCGGGAGAACTCGGTCAGGGTAAAATAGGTGCCTTCGATACCCTGGGCGCTGGTGAGCCAGAAGGCCACGGAGATCGAGAGCACCAGCACGCTGTAGTGGATCACGATCCCGCAGGCGACCATCGCGGCATAGAGCGCGAGATTGGCCGCGCCGAGGTCGAGCCCGAGTTGGCGCGCGGCGTAGAGGACGACGCCGCCCGCGACCAGCGAGTTGATCAACCCGTCCGGGTCGAGTTTGCGCGTCGTGGCCATGAACATGACGTTGCCGGGCTGGGCGAGGAAGAAGTCGAAGTTTCCGGACCGGATGTTGCGCCCCATCTCGAAGATGCTGCTCCAGAAGAAGCCCATCAGGAAGCGCTGGATGAGCAGGGAGGTGCCGACGAGCAGGATCATCTGGTATTTCGACCAGCCGGCGATCGAATCCGTGTGCTCGTAGAGGACGGAGATCGTGAGCAGGTTCACCGTCATCCAGAAGAGTTCCACCAGGGCCCAGACGAAGAAATCGCCGCGGAACATCAGCGTGCGCGTGATCGAGTAGCGGGCGCTGGCGAGCCAGATCTTGGCGTAATGCAGCATCGGGATCAGCCTCCGACCGCGGTGTGACGCCGGAGGCCGCGCGTCCACAGCGTGTGGTTCAACAGAAGCAAGGCGATGACCCAACCGGCCTGGATCAGGTAACCCTGCCAAATTGCCGACGGCTCGGTGAGTCGACCGGTGAAAATCGCGGCGGGAAAATACATCTGGTAGTAGAACGGCAGGCACTTCGCGATCGAGTAGGCCCAGGCCGGGAGCAGATCGAGGGGGAACATTTGGCCGCCGAGCACGGTTTCGACGGCCATGGAGAGAATCACGAAGCCTTGGATTTCGAGAAACCAAAACGTCAGCAGTCCGAAGCAGTAGGCGATGCTGAATTGGATCATCGCGGACATGGCCATCGCCGGCAGGCCGTAGAGCAACACGGCCGGGTCGCGCGGGAACGCGAGGTATTCGGAGAGGAAGGGCAGGGCGACGAACAGCGGGACGAATACCAGCAGCCCCGAGACGAGCCGGGCCGCGACGAAAATGCTGAACCGGTAGGCGAAGTAGTTGATCGGCTTCAGCAGGAACTGGTTGATGAGGCCGTTGCGGATCTCCTCGCTGATCTGGTAGTCCTCGTTGAAGGCGCTGATGAAGAACTGGAGCACCAGCAGCGTCACGAAATAGGTGATCGTCTGCCCGAGCGAAAATCCGCCGAGCTGGTCGCGGCCGCTGAAGGCCGCACTCCAGAGGATCACGACCGCCGCGAGATGGAACAGGGAGAAAAAGCCGCGGACGGCGAAGTTCCACCGGTAGACGATGTTGCTTTGCAGCCCGAGCAGGAATGCGTGGCGGTATTTGTCGAGGGCGGCCAGCATCGGGGAAGGAGTCGCGACGGCGGACAGAGCGGGGCGGGCCTTAAAGGAGCTTGAAGCGCTCGATCACTTCCTTGGCCAGATTGCGGTAGGCCGTCGCGCCGGGATTGGTGGGTTCGTAGGCAAAGATGGTTTTGCCGAAACTCGGCGCTTCGCTGAGGCGCACCGTGCGCGGGATCACCGTTTGAAAGATCTTGTCCGGGAGGTGCTGTTTGACCTCGTCCACCACTTGGCGCGAGAGGTTGGTGCGCAGGTCGAACATGGTCATCACGACGCCGCCCAGTTCCAGCGCGTCGTTGATATGGGCATCCTTGATGCGTTGCACGTTGCGCAGGATCTGGCCGAGGCCCTCGAGCGCGAGGTATTCGCATTGCAGGGCGATCAGCAGGTAATCGGCGGCGGCAAGGCTGTTCATGGACAGCATGCCGAGGGCCGGCGGGCAGTCGACGATGATGGCCCGAAAGCCGTTGGCTTGCCGGATCGGCGCGAGAATGGTGCGGAGGCGGGCGAGATAATTTTCGGTCTGGGCGAGCTCGATCTCGGCGGCGGCCAGGTCCTCTTCGCTCGGGATCAGCGCGAGGTGCTCGTAGGGGGTGGGCACGATCATCTCGAGGGCGGTGCCTTCGCCGCGGAGCGGGCCATAGAGGCTGCGCCCGACCTGCTTTTCCACGCCGACCGCGCTGGTGGCGTTGGCCTGGGGATCGAGGTCGATCAGCAGGGTGTGGATCTTCTTTTCGGCCAGGGCGGCCGCGAGATTGACCGCGGTGGTGGTTTTGCCGACGCCGCCCTTTTGATTGGCGATGGTGAAGAGAGTGGAAGGCATGAAAACAGGTGGAAAGTCGGCGCGCGGGGCGCGCGCCCGTCATGCCAATCACGGCTCGCGACGCGCCGCAAGCGCGGCGGCGAGATCGGTGCATTTCGACGCTTGCGCGCGGAAATTTTTCCGCCAACGTCCGCGGTTCCTTGAGTGCGGCGCGGTAGCCAAGTGGTAAGGCCGAGGTCTGCAAAACCTCTATGCGCCGGTTCAATTCCGGCCCGCGCCTCCAAGGATTTTTCGGCCCCGGCGAAGCGGGGAGCTGGGAAGCGGGCGACCGCAGGGCGCCGCCGGCGGCAGAGGCAGCCTCGGGGATCAGGGTGGCAGCAGGCCCGCCAAAACCGCGATCGCCTCCTGGCGCACCGAAAGCACCGCCCGAAGCTCGGACTGGGCACGGCGCAGCCGCGATTCGTTCTCCCGATACACGTCGCGGGCCCGGGCGAGCCGCAAATTGATTTCCGCGTCCGGCAATCGGTCCCCGACGGCCGAACGCAAAGAATCCCGCTCGGGGTGAGCCGTCTTGGCTCCCGCAACGGCTCGTTTGTCGACATCTTTGATTGCGCCGTTGGCGGCCGAGCCGAGTGCCCGCCGGGCGTCCTCCACCTGGGTGATTCGTTCGGCGATGAGGGCCCATTCGTCGTCGTCGTTCACCTCGAGGCGATCCCGCAATCGGTCCAGGATCCGGGCCGACTCGGTGGAACCGCTGCCGGTCGCCTTCTTGTCTGTGCGCGTTCCGGCGGCATCGGAGAGCGGCTTGGTTTTGGTGTCCAAGCCTTCCGCCGCGGCGGCGCGTTTGAGGGCACGAATCTCCTCTTTGTCCGGTTTTGCCGCACGCAGGTCAGGTAGCAGTGAGAGCCAAACCGCGGTGAACAGACTGCGGCAGGCCAAACTCATCCACGGGCGGCGATGCGGGGTTGTCATGGCGATGGGCCCGAGCACAATTGACCTCGCGGCAAGGGCAAGCGTGCATCGCGCCCGCGCGGCTCCGGAAACGGGTGCTGGAATAGGCGAGGGAAGGGATTCCGCGGCTGCCAAAGATTTGGTTGCTTTCCACGGTTCGGGTCGTATGACCTCGAACCCTTTTCCACTACGCCTGCCCTCAATTCCGAGGCGACAGGGGGAACGAAACCTATGAGCCAAAAGTTCAAATTGAATGTCGCTGACCGCGCCCAAACCGGCCGCAGCGCCTCCCGTCGCCTTCGCAAGGCCAATCGCGTCCCCGCGATCCTCTACGGGAAGCACACCAAGCCCGAGTCGCTCTCGATCGAAGGTCCCGAGTTCACCCGTTTGGTGAAGTCTGTCGGCGGCCGCGCCGTCCTCATCGAGCTCGAGCGCGCCGGTAAGGCCGAAAAGGCGCTTTCCTTCCTCCAGGAGGTGCAGCGTGATCCGATTACCGACAAGTATCTCCACGTCGACCTGCAGGAAGTTAAGGCCGACGAAAAGTTCGAAATCCGCGTCCCCGTGCGCGTGGTCGGCGAATCGTTCGGCGTCAAGAACCAGAGCGGCGTGTTGGAAATGGCCTCCCAGGTTCTCCGTATCCGCGTTTTGCCGAAGGATCTGCCCGAGGCCATCGCGGTCGACGTGACGGATTTGAAGGTGGGTGAGACGTTCAAGGTTGGTTCGCTCAAGGCGATCCCCGGCGTCGATTTCCTTGATCCCAAGGGGCAGCCGGTCGTGTCGTGCGTCGAGCCCGTCGCCGAAATCGTGCAGGAAGCCGCGGCTGCCGCGACGCCTGCCGCCGGTGCGGCCGCGCCCGCCGCCGGTGCCGCTCCCGCCGCCGCTCCCGCCGATGGTGCTGCTCCCGCGGCTCCCGCCGCCGGTGCGAAGGCGGCCGCTCCCGCCGCCGGCGCCAAGCCCGCCGCTGCTCCGGCCAAGAAGTAAGGTTCGTCTTTTCCGATCCACCCGGCGGATCCGCCGCCGGGTTTGGACGTTGTTCTTTGAGTCATGTCCATTTCGCTCGTTGCCGGTCTCGGCAATCCGGGCCGTGCCTACGAATCGACCCGTCACAATTTGGGTTGGTTGGTGCTCGACGCCTTGGCCAGGAAGTGCGGTGCGGCTTGGAGCCGCGTGCCGCAGTTCAATGCCGACGTCGCGCGCTGGGACGCGGCCCCGGGCGTCACCCGCTGGCTGGTGAAGCCGCTCACGTTCATGAACGCGAGCGGCGGATCGGTCGGCCCGTTGGCCCGATTTTACAAGATCGAGCCGGCGGCCATCGTCGCTCTCTACGACGACCTCACGATCGACCTCGGGTTGATCAAGGTCAGCACCGGAGGGAGCGCCGGGGGCCACAACGGGGTGGCCAGCCTGATCGAGCACCTTGGGGCGGGTTTTCACCGCTACCGGCTCGGCATCGGCCCGAAATCGCCGCCGCAAATGGACCTCGCAGACTTCGTCCTCGGAAAATTCTCCCCCGACCAACAGATCCTCGTTAATCAGAACATCGACAAATACGTGCAAGGCCTCGAATTGCTGCTCTCCCGCGGCGTCGAGACCGCCATGAATCAACTTAACCGCAGAGACCCAAAATGAGTTCCAACCAACGCAGCTACCGCGCCACCTTCATCCTCGATAACCGGGGCAAGGAAGAGACCATCGATCAGATCGTCGACGGCGTGAAAAAAGTCATCACCGAAGCCAAAGGCGACATCAAGGGCGTCGAAAACCTCGGCAAGAAGGACTTCGTCCGCATCACCGACAAGAAGCTCACGGGCGCGCACTACGTGCAGATCGATTTCAACGGTCCGGCGGAAGTGCCGGCCACGTTGCGCGAAAAGCTCCGGCTGAACCACAGCGTCTACCGCACGTTCATCACGGCCGCCTGAGCGACATCCTCCCATGCCCGCGCTCAACAAAGTCCTGCTGATGGGCAACCTGACCCGCGACCCCGAGTTGCGGGTGACGCCCAAGGGCACGCCGATCTGCCAGTTTTCCCTGGCGATCAACCGTCAGTTCAAGATGGAGTCGGGCGAGAGCCGCGAGGAGGTCATTTACGTGGACGTCGAAGCCTGGGGCAAACAGGGCGAGACCATCGCCAAGTATTGCACCAAGGGGCGTCCGCTTTACGTCGAGGGGCGTCTGGGCCTCGACCAGCGGGAAGACAAGAATACGAAAGAAAAACGCAGCCGCATGAAGGTTGTCCTCGAGCAATTCCAATTTCTCGGCGACGGCCGCGGCGGCGGCGGGGCAGGGGGCGGCGCTCCGTCGTCCTCCGGCGAATTCGACCAAACCGGCGGCAGCTCGCCGGAACGGCATTCGCCTCCGCCCCGTAGCAGCAGCAGCGCCCCGAAACCGGCGGCGCAGGAAAACCTGGACGAAGACGTTCCGTTCTGAGTCCCGGTCAAACTGTCGGAGCGTCGCCGCTATCGCGGCGACGTCGGCGGCAAGTGCCGCCGTGACACCCGGAAACCAACAACCTCAAACCATACGAACATGGCTCACAGTGAAGTCCTCCTCGTCAAACCCGTCGAAGGTCTCGGCGGCGAAGGCGATCAAGTCAAAGTCCGCGCCGGCTACGCCCGCAATTATCTCCTGCCCCGCAAGATCGCGGTGACGCTCACCGGAGCCAATCGCAAGCAGGTCGACGCTCTCAAGAAGCGCCGCGCCGAGCGCGAGCAGGCCGAACTCAACGGGGCGCAGGACCTCGCCAAGAAGCTCGAAAAGACGAGCCTCGCGTTCGCCGTGAAGACCGGCGAAGGCGGCAAGATGTTCGGTGCGATCACCGCCCAGGACATCCACGACAAGCTCGTCGCGTCCGGCCTGACGATCGACAAGAAGAAGATCCATCTCTTCACCCCGGTGAAGACCCTCGGCCAGCACACCGTCAAGGTGAAGCTGCACGCCGACGTCTCGGTCGATGTTGCCTTCGACGTCGTGTCGGAGAACCCGATCGAGCCCGTCGCGGTCGAAGCCGCGCCGGCGGCCGAGAAGTCCGAAAAGCGTTCCGAGCGCCGTCCGCGCAAGGAATAACCGGACCAGTCCAGGAATTGGGGGCCGCGTCTGCTGGTCGGGCGCGGCCTTCCTGTTTTTTGCGAACAGAATGGTAACAAGCCGACATTGCGGGCCGCGCTCCTCCCGGGTGTAGTCGCGCTTTCGTGCCGTGGCCGACTCGTATTCCAGATCCTCCGCCGCAACCGACGCCCCCGCGGGAGCGATCGGTCGCTCCATGCCGCACAGCCTCGAAGCGGAAGAGTATTTGCTCTCGTGCTGCTTTCTCGACGGTCCGGATGTGGTCTCCCGCTGCCTCGAGGCGCGCATCCGCCCGGAGTCGTTCTACGATACCAAGCACGCGATCATCTTCGAGCGCCTGCTGGACCTCTACAACCGCCAGGCGCCGATCGATATTTCGGTTGTTGCCGAAGAGCTGAAAACGTCGCGCCAGCTGGATCAGGTGGGCGGCTATGCCTTCCTGAGCCAGATCAGCGGCCGGATTCCCACGACCGCGCAATCGGGGTATTTCATCGAAAAGGTCCGCGAGCAGGCCCTCCTGCGGGAGATCATCCGCTCGGCGACCAGCGCGGTCGAAGACTGCTACAATTTCTCGGGCGGAATCGACGAATTCGTCGACCAGGTGGAGACCAAGATCTTCGGCGTGACCCAGAACCGCGTCAGCGAAAGCGCAAAACAGATGCGCGAGCCGACGCGGGAGGCCATGAACGTCATCACCAAGATGATGATGAAGAAGGGCGAGCTCACGGGAGTATCGTCCGGCTTCAAGGATCTCGACGCCATGATGTATGGCTTCCAGCGCCAGGAGATGATCATTCTCGCGGCCCGTCCCTCGATGGGAAAAACGTCCTTGGCCTTGAATTTTGCCGAAGCGGCGGCTTTGCCCAAAAAAGGACCGCCGGCCGCCGTGTTGATCTTCTCCCTCGAAATGGGCGCCTCCCAGCTCGCCCTGCGCATGCTCTGCGCGCGGGCGCGGGTTAACATGAAACTGCTCCGCGACGGCTTGCTGTCGAAGAACGGCGAGGAGCAAACCCGTCTCCTGCAAGCGGCCGATGATTTTTCCAAGGCCCCCATCTTCATCGACGATTCGAGTTCTATCTCGATCATGCAGCTCCGGGCCAAGGCGCGACGGATCCACTCCCGCACCCCCTTGGGCTTCATTATGGTGGATTACCTGCAATTGTTGAGTCCGACCGATCCCAAGGTCCCCCGCGAGCAGCAGGTGGCGGAGGCTTCGCGCGGATTGAAGGCGATCGCAAAGGAACTCGACGTGCCGGTGCTTGTATTATCCCAGCTCAACCGCTCGTCCGAAAAGGACAACCGCACCCCCAAACTCTCCGATTTGCGTGAATCTGGTTCCATTGAACAGGACGCCGACGTGGTCCTCATGCTCGCTCGACCGCGCGACGCGGACGAGAAGTTCCAAGTCGCCGCCGACTCCGCCGAGTTAATCGTTGCCAAGCAACGAAACGGACCGGTAGGAGAACTGAAGCTCACTTTCCTCAGAGACATCACCCGCTTTGAAAACTTTCATCAGTAACCCTGCTCGCGGGGTCGCTTCCTTCCTTTTCGTTCTAGCTTGTTGGTCTTCAGCGGGTTTTAATCCGGTTGTCGCCCAGCCGGCCGCCCCAAAATCGGCGGGTCAGTCGCAGGCTCCGGCCTACAAAGTAGGCTCGGTCACGATCAAGTTCGTCGGCACGGCCAATGTGAACGAGCAGGTCGTCCGCGCCAACATGCAGATTCGCGAGGGCGGCGAGTTCGACGAAGTCATTTTGGACCGTGACATCCGGTCGCTTTACCGCACCGGTCTCTTCGAATTCATCGAGGTGAAACACGAGCCGGTGGATCCGACGACCTTCAATCTGGTTGTGGAAGTGACTCCGAAATACCGTGTTCTGGCGGTGCGTTTCGAGGGTAACGTCAAGGTGAAGTCCAACCGCCTCGAGAAAGAGGTGAAGGTGAAGTCCAACCAGGCCCTCGACGAACGTCAGGCCAAGGAGGACACCGAAAAGCTCCGGGAATTCTACCAGAAGGCCGGCTACAACCAGGTCCAGATCAACTACACGATCGAGCGTGACCGAGTGGGTGGCTTCGGCACCGTGATCTTCAAGATTCGGGAGGGTGCGAAGGTCAAAATCGCCGACATCCAGTTCGCCGGCAACAAGAGCGTGACCGCGCGCAAGCTGCGGGGCGCGATCGAGACCAAGAAGTGGTGGATGTTCTCCTGGCTGACCGGTTCGGGGCGGTTCAAGGACGATCAGTTCGAGGACGACCTCGACAAGCTCCGCGACTACTATCGTGAGCTCGGTTTTCTCGACGTCGACATCCCGCAGGACAAGGTGCTCTTCAATTACCCGACGCCGGAAAAACTGGTGCTGGTGATCAACATCGCGGAAGGCCGCCAGTATCGCGTCGGAGAGATCAGTTTCACGGGCAACAAGCTCTTCAACTCGGCGCTCCTGAAGCGCGTGGTGCGCCAAAAGACGGGCGTCGTCTTTGTGCCGTCCAAGTTGGACAAGGACGTCGAGCGCCTGGACGACTTCTATGGCAAGGACGGGTATCTCGACACTCGGGTCCGGCTCAACCGGAAACCCAACGTTGCGACGGGCGCGATCGACGTCGAATACGTGATCCAGGAAAGCGAGAAGTTCGCGGTCGAATCCATCGTCATCGAGGGCAACACCAAGACCAAGAGCACGGTCATTCTCCGCGAACTGGTGCTCGGCCCGGGCGACGTGTTCAGCACGGTGCTCATGAAGATCAGCCAGCTGCGTCTCGAGAATACCCGGTTCTTCGAGAGCGTGAACGTGAGCCACCAGGAGACGAATATCCCCGGGCGCCGCAACATGCGCATCGCCGTGCACGAAGGCCGCACGGGCAATCTCACCTTCGGCGCGGGCTTCAGCTCGCTCGAGCGCGCGACGCTCTTCGCCGAGGTCTCGCAGTCCAATTTCGATCTCTTCAACCGCCGCTCGTTCTTCCAGGGCGACGGCCAGAAGTTCCGCCTGCGCATGCAGCTCGGCTCGCTCTCGAGCGAAGTCGTGCTCTCGTTCGAGGAACCGTGGCTTTTCCAGAAGCAGCTCGGCCTCGGCTTCAGCGTCTTCCGCACCAGCTCGGAATACAACTCGACGTTCTACAGCCAGATCCAGACCGGCTTCGAGGTCTACCTGCGCAAGCACCTCTGGGAGCTTTGGAACGGCCGGCTCTCCTACACCTACGAGATTTTCGACATCCAGGACATTTCGCCGAGCGCGTCCGCCATCATCCAGGCGCTCGCCGGCAGCAATGCCTCGTCGAGCATCGGTCTGCAGCTGGAGCGCGATACCCGCGACAAGATCATCAACACGACCTCGGGCAACCGCGTCGAGGTGAACCTGCGTTTTGCCGGCGGCCCGCTCGGCGGCTCCAAGATCAACAACAACTACAGCCTCGAATTCCGCGGCTCCCAGTTCTTCCCGGTCTTCGAGACGCAGACCCAGGTCCTCAGCCTCATTGCGCGCGGCGGCGTGATCCAGAACTTCGGCGACGCGACTGACGTCCCTTACTACAACAAGTGGTATCTGGGCGGTCCGACGACCTTGCGCGGTTTCGAGTTCCGCGAAGTGGCCCCGCGTGACCAGTTCGACGAGCCGATCGGCGGCAAGACCTACGGGTTCTTCAGCGCCGAGTATTCGCTGGATATCGTGAGCCCGATCCGTTTCGCGATCTTTTACGATGCGGGCTTCGTGAACAAGGGGGCTTACGACTTCAATCCGGCCTCCTACCACGACAACTTCGGCTTCGGCCTGCGGCTCTTCGTGGCGGGTGCACCGCTCAGCCTCGACTTCGGTATCCCGATCACCGGCGACAAGCTCGCCAAGAAGGGGAACCAGTTCAATTTTTCCTTTGGCACCCGGTTCTAATTCTGTTCCGGTCCTCGGCTTCTTTTCAAACAACCACTCATGAAGAACTCCCTCAAATCCCTGTTCGCCGTTGCGGCCTTTGGCGCGCTGGCGCTCGGTGTTACCGCCCAGCCGGCGCCCAAGATCATGGTCGTCGACATGGCGAAGCTTTACGACACGCACTACAAGACCCTGGAGCAGAACGCCAAGATCCAGGCGGACGACCAGAAGGCCCAGGAAGAGGTCGAGAAGATGAACAAGGAGGGCAATGCCCTCGTCGAGGAATACAAGAGCCTCAACGACCAGAGCCAGAGCGTCGCGCTTTCCGCCGAGGCGAAGTCGAAGGCGCAGGACGCTGCGCAGAAGAAGCTCGAGCAGATCCAGACGAAGCAGCGCGAAGTGCAGACCTTCATCCAGAACACGCGCAACTCCCTCGGTCAGCGCCTCAACACCTTCCGCAGCCTGATGCTCGAGGAAATCAGCAAGGTCGCCGCCGACGTGGGCAAGCGCAAGGGCGCCACCCTGATCGTCGACAAGGCCGGCCCCACCGGCATCGGCATCTCGGCCTTCATCTACGTCGACGCCGCCTACGAAATCACCGAGGACGTCCTCAAGGAGATCAACAAGGACCGTCCGGCCGGCGCCACCGCCGCCCCGGCCCCCGCGGCGGCCGGTGCCTCGCCCGCCTCCGTTACGGTCCCCGGCCTCGCGCCGAAGAAGTAATCGGATTCCGGCTTACGCAGTCTTGCCCCGCTCCTCGGAGCGGGGCTTTTTGTTGCTTGGGCGACGATTCCGCGACCGTCCGCGGAGATGGCTCGCCCTCGCCAACCCCGCCCATCGCCACCGCACATGAACGTCACCTTTTCCGCCGCCGAGCTTGCCGAACTGACGCAGGCGATCGAACGCCGCGGCGCGACCGCCCAGACCATCGTAGGACTTGCCGCGCTGGCCGACGCCGGTCCCGGTGACCTTTCTTTTCTCGGCAATGCCAAATACAAAGCCGATGTCGCGAAGTCGCGCGCCGCGGTGATCCTGATCCCGCGGGATTATGTGGGTGAGCCGGCGGCGGACCAGCTCTACCTGGTTGTCGCCAATCCGTCGGTGGCGCTCGCGACCGTGTGTGCCCGGATCGAGCAGCAGCTGTGGCCCAAAGTCGTCCCGGGCGTGCATCCGACCGCCGTGCTGGGCGAAGGCGTCATCGTGCCGGCCACCGCGACCATCGGGCCGTTGTGCGTGCTGGAGCCCGGCGTGCGGCTCGGCGAGCGGGTCCACCTGCAGGCGCAGGTATTTGTCGGGCGCAACGCAGCGATCGGGGACGACTGCTGGCTGATGCCGCGCGCCACGGTCGCGGCCGAGTGCGTGCTGGGAAACCGGGTTCGGCTGCAGGCCGGCGTCGTGGTCGGTTCGGACGGTTTCGGCTACGAGTTTGTGAAAGGGCGGCATGAAAAGGTGCCGCAGGTGGGCATCGTCCGGGTGGGCGACGACGTCGAGATTGGCGCCAACTCCACGATCGATCGGGCCCGCTTCAGCCGGACCGAGATCGGCGAGGGCACGAAAATCGACAATTTGGTGCAGATTGCGCACAACGTCCGCATCGGCCGGCATTGCCTGATCTGCGCCCAAGCCGGCATCTCGGGCAGCACGACGCTCGGCGACTACGTGGTGCTCGGCGGCCAAGCCGGGCTGGGCGGCCATATCACGCTGGGCAAGGGCGTCAAAGCCGGCGGGCAGGCGGGCATCACTTCCGATGTCGCCGCCGGCGAGTTCGTCAACGGCACACCCGCGATTCCCTACATGCTGGAGCGCCGCCTGGCGATTCTGCACCAGCGGCTGCCCGATCTGTTCAAGCGCGTCGAGACTTTGGAGCGTCAGATCGTCGGGCCAGAAAAGTCTTCCTCCTAGACCGCCCCGGCCCAAGATGCCGCCCCCATGAGCGAGTCGCGGCTTAAGATCTTCTCGGGTAACTCCAATCGTCCTCTGGCGGAGGAAATTTGCCGATCCATCGGGGAACCGTTGGGCGAGGCGACTGTCACGAGTTTTCCGGACGGCGAGACGTTCGTTAAGATCAACGAGAACATCCGCGGTCACGATGTTTTCATCATCCAGTCCACCTGCCCGCCGACGAACCACCACCTCGTCGAACTGCTCATCATGATCGACGCCGCGCGACGCGCCTCCGCGCAGCGCATCACGGCGGTCTTGCCGTTCTACGGCTACGCCCGCCAGGACCGCAAAGACCAGCCGCGCGTGCCGATCACTGCCAAGCTGGTCGCCAACCTGCTCGTGGCGGCGGGGGCGAACCGCATTCTCACCATGGACCTGCACAGCCAGCAGATCCAGGGCTTCTTCGATATCCCCGTCGATCACCTCTACGCCTCCCCGGTGTTCTTCGAGCATCTCGCGGCGAACAAGCCGGAGAAGTTCGTCGTGTGCTCGCCGGATGTCGGCGGCATGAAGATGGCCGCGGCCTACGCCGACGTCCTCGGCGCCGGACTGGCGCTGGTCGCGAAGAAGCGGAAAAGCGCGACCAACGTCGAGGCGATCAACGTCGTCGGCGACGTCGCGGGCTGCGATGTGCTGCTGGTCGACGACATCACGGAAACGGCGGGAACGTTGACGGCCGCGGCCAAGCTGTTGCGCGAGCACGGGGCGCGCAGCGTCAAGGCGGCGGTCAGCCACTGTATTCTCAACGAGGTGGCGATCAGCCGGCTGCAGAGCGGCTACATCGACGAACTGATCACGACCAATTCGACGCCGATCAACACCCACGGCATCCCCGTGACCGTGCTGAGCATCGCTCCGCTCCTCGGGAAGGCGATCCAGCGCATCAACAGCAACGAGAGCGTGACCGGTCTCTTTCGCGTCAAGGGCTTCTGACGCGGCGGGAGATTTCGCGGCGAGACCGATTCCGCGCGGCTGAGTCCCCGGGTTGCGCGCCGCCGCGGGTTTGTCATGATCTCCCCGTGCCCCGCCTCATGATGCGCTCCTTCCGGAATCCCGGTTACTTCGTCGGTTTGGTTTTGGTGGCCGCCGTGCTGGCCGCGGCACCTGCGGCGCCGAAGTCGGCGCGCACCGCCGCCCCCAAGGCGCCCAAGCCCGCGGTGAAGCTCGACCGCACGGGCGTCGCCGAGGGCCCGAAAGGCGGCCCCGTCGTAAGCTACGCCGATATCGTCGAGCCGGCGCAGAAGGCCGTCGTCTCCGTTTACTCGACCAAGATCATCAAGGAGCGCCTGGTATTGAATCCGCTTTTCCGGCGCTTCTTTGGCAACATTCCCGATCAGGAGCGTGAAAGCCGGCAGGAGGGAATGGGGTCCGGGGTTATTGTGACCGCCGACGGCTACATTCTGACCAACAACCACGTGGTGGAGGGCGCCGACGAGGTGAAGGTCACGCTCGCCGATGATCGGGATTTCGTCGCGAAGGTCATCGGCACCGACCCGAAGACGGATGTCGCGGTGCTCAAGATCGAGGGGGAAAAACTCCCCTTCGTGACTTTGGCCGACAGCGACCGCCTGCGCGTGGGCGACATTGTGTTTGCCGTGGGCAATCCGCTGGGCGTCGGCCAGACGGTGACCATGGGCATCGTTTCGGCCAAGGGCCGGAGCAAACTGGGCCTGTTGGAAAACGTGTCGGGCTACGAGGATTTCATCCAGACGGACGCGGCGATCAACATGGGCAACTCCGGCGGAGCACTGCTCGACGCCCGCGGGCGGCTGGTCGGCATCAACAGCGCGATCATCTCGCCCTCGCGCGGCAACATCGGGATCGGGCTCGCGATTCCGATCAACCTGGCGAGCTTCATCATGAACAGCCTGGTCGAGAACGGCGTGGTTGCGCGCGGCTTCCTCGGCATCTCCAGCGATACCCTGACGGGCGATGTGGCGGAGCAACTCGGGCTGAAGCGCGAGACCCGCGGGGCCGTGATCACGGACGTCGAACCGGACGGCCCGGCGGACGTGGCGGGCCTCAAGGCGACGGACGTGGTGCTGGCCCTGAACAACCACCCGGTTTCCACCTCCGAGGAATTGCGCCTGCTGATCTCGCAGGTCGTGCCGGATTCGAAGGCGACGCTGCGGATCGCGCGGGACGGCAAGGAGCGGACGCTCGAGGTGAAAATGGGGCAGGCGATCGAGAACCCCAACGAATTCGTCGAGGGCGTCACGGTCACCGTGCTCACGCCGGAGTTGAAGCGCCGCTTCCGCATCACCGACCCGCGCATCAACGGGTTGCTGATAACGGAAGTGGCGGAGGGGTCGCCCTATGCCGACCGGCTCGCGCGCGGACTGGTCTTGATCCAAGTCAACCGCGAGCGTGTCACCGACCTGCAGGCGGCGCGCGCGCTGCTTCGGCCCCGTCCGGAGCGGAATCTCCTGACGGTGTTCGACGGCCAGGAGTTCCGTTACGTCAGCATCGTGCTGCGCTGACCTTCGCAGCTCAGCTGCCGGGTTTCTGCACCGGAATCTTTTGCAGCCAGTCGGGGACGGCGTCGGCGGGGTAGGTGGGGAAGCTGAGTTCGAGCAGCGAGAGGGCCGGGACGTCGAAGCGCGCCGTGCCCGAGCTGCGGTCCACCAGCATGCCGATGCCGATCGGCGTGCCGCCGGCTTGGCGCACGATCTCGAGACACTCGAGGACGCGGCCGCCGCGGGTGACCACGTCTTCCACGATCAGCACCGGCTCGCCCGGGCGGAGCGTGAACCCGCGCCGCAGCACGAGCACGTTGTTCTCCTTTTCCGCGAAGATGTAGCGCGCCTTGGCCTGGCGGGCGACTTCCTGGCCGATCACCAGCCCGCCCATGGCGGGCGCCAGAACGGTTTCGAAGGCGAGGCCGGCCGCCCGCAGCCGCGCCACCAGCAGTTCGGCGAGACGTTCGACCGCGTCCATGCGCTGGCAGACCTGAGCGCACTGGAAGTAGTGCCCGCTGTGCAGCCCGGAACGGAGGACAAAGTGTCCTTCGAGCAGCGCGCGCGTGCGGGTGAAGATATCGAGGATTTCTTTTTGGCCGGCGTCCATGACGCCGACGGTGGGTCACGCGGCGCAAAAAACAAAATCAATTTTGCGTCGCATCGCGCCGCGGCCCACGTTGGCGCCGTGCTCGACGCGACCCGATTGCCGTTGGAAGATGAAGTGGGCGACATCCTCGAAAAGGCGATGCGCCGACTGGCGCTCGGGCCCGAGCAGGTGGCGGCGCGCGCCCGGGTGCCGGCGGAGCGGATTCGGGACGCGATCGATTACCGCGGGACCTTTTCCTGCGAGGAACTGGGGCGGATCGCGGGGGTGCTCGAATTGAACGACGTCGGGCTCTGCGCCCTCGCGGCGGGGCGCTATCCGCTGCCGGAGCTGGGGCCGCTGCCGTTTTGCATCTGGCCGCTGCGTGCGCCCCACGGGGTCGGCGTCGCGAACGCCTACCTTGTCGCGGAAACGGGGGCCACGCGCGGGGTGTTGTTCGACAGCGGCGCGGATCTGGCCGCGCTGGAGTCGGCGTGGCCGAAGCGGGTGACGCAGGTGGATGCGGTGTTCCTCACCCACCTCGAGCAGGAGCACGCGGGCGGATTGTGCGGCGTGCTGGAGCGCTTCGGCGCGGAAGTGGCCTACGTGCCCGCGGGCGTGACGGTGCGCTGCGGGGCGGAGCTGCGCGAAGGGGAGTCGCGGCGCCACGGCGCCCTGACGGTGACGGCGTATTCGACTCCCGGGCACGCGGCGGCGCACAATTGCTACCTGATCGAGGCCGGGGCGGGAAGGGGCGGATCCGGCGTGTTGGTCTCGGGCGACCTGCTGTTCGCCGGATCCGTCGGCGGGGCGTATTTTTCCGGCGAGCAGCTGCATGCCCACGTCCGCCGGATGCTGACGACGTTGCCCCGCGCGACGGTGATCGCACCGGGACACGGTCCGCTGACGACGGCGGACAACGAGCTGCGCTACAATCCGTTCGTGCGTTGACTCAAGGGGCGAGCCGCACGAGTTCGGCGGTGGCGGGCACGTCTTTGATGATTTGGGACGGCTCGGGGCCCACGCCGAGGTAACGAAGATTGGGGAGCTTGTCGTCCGCGGGCCAGGCGTGGCCTTCGTAGGCCACGTCGAGCGTGCTCTTCATCATCGCGGCGACGTAGCGCTGCGCCGCGGGCGGCAGGGCGGCGAAGTGCCGGACGCGGGAGATATCCTCCGTCCAACCCGCATGCCGGGTGTAAACCGGGCGAAGGGTCTTGCGCACCGCCTCGTTGCGCGGGACGTGCGGGTAGCGGCGGCCGGAAGCATCCTCGTAGGCCACGCAAAGCAGCAGTTCGCCGCGCCATTCGCCGCTGTGGGTGAGCGCGTCGGACTTGTTGATCATGACGTCCTGGAACCCGCCGTAGCGGAGAGCGTCGCCCTTTTCCACGGCGTCGAACCACCCCACCATGCGCTGACGGCCGGTGCTGGTGCCGAACTCGATCTGCTTCAGCTTCACGGCGAGCGGATGGGCGTCGTCCATCTGCGTGAGGAACGTATGGGTGCCGACCTTGGTGTCGTAGGCTTTGGCGACACCGAAGGTATGGATGCGTTGCACCGGAATGCCCGCGCTCTCGAAAAACTCGGGGGTGTAGGTGTGCGAGGCGGTGACGTTCGGCGAGAAGCCGTGGCGTTTGTCCAGCCAGTAGGCCTGGCCGAATTCGCCGATCACGGTGCGGCCGGCACGGACCTCGCGGAGGATGAGCTCGCGGACCTCGCCGATGTTGCGGGCCAGCGCGGTGCCGGCGGCCCAGTAGGTCGCGGTCAGCGCCTCGAGGTTGAGCGTGAACGGCGCGGGGCCGCGGAAGCGGGTGAAATCGAATTCCTCCTTGGCGAAGACGCCCAGCTCGATGGCTTCCGCATTCGCCCGGAGTTCGGCGGCGGTGAGCTTGTCGAAAAACGAAGACCAGGTGGCCTCGCTCACCCGACAGACGTGCTGGATCGTGCGACAGGCCCGGTCGGCCCGCTGGGCCAGCTTGCGCGCGAAGTAGTTGGGCCCCGCGAGAAAATCCGAGAACGTGATCTGCTGCTGGCCGACCTCGTCGAGGTAAGCCGGGGTGATGCCGCGGCCGGTGGAGCCCCGGGGCTCCTCGGCGAGGACGTTGACGCGGTAGTCTTCCCACGCGAGGTCGAGCAGGCGATGGGTGAGGTCCGTGACCAGCGTGCGCTCGTCGACGAGCAGGCGGGAAAGGATGGCATGACCCTTCTTTTCGAGCGGCTTGGTTTCCCACCAGATTTTGCGCGGATCGGCGACGACGCCGCTGCCGATGCAGAGGTGCGCCGCATCGCGGACGACGACGCCCGCGGGCAGGAGGTTCAGTTTGATCCCTCCGGCGGTGTGTCCGGAATTGGCGCCGCCATTGACCTTGAGCACGACCGAGACGGGGTGCGCGGTGCCGCGGAGTTCGTCGGCGACTTCGGGGATGAGCCGGCCTTTGCCTTCGTCGCCGAGGGAGATTCCGACGTCGGCGATGAGCTGGCTGGAGAAGGGGAGCAGGGACATGGTTGCGCGTGGTGCAACGGAGTCCGGACGAACCCTATTGCCCGAAAGTCAAAACGCGAGCGGACCGACCGGGGCAAACAGAAACTTGCCGGTCGTCTGGCATAACCCGGCCGGCCTCGGAGCAGGGGGCGGCCCTGGAAAAGAAAAGAGCCGACCCGGTGGCGGGTCGGCTCGGCGAAAGGCGCCGCGGATCAGTTTCGATCGGCTTTGGCGGGCCGGCGGGCTTTGCTCTCCATGAACTCGCGGATGACGGCCATGCGCTCCCGGTTTCGATTCTCTTCTTCGATCTCCTCGGCCGAGCGCACGGCTTCGTTTTGCGCCATGGCTTTGCGCATTTTCATCAGCGCAAGGTATTCGAGCTGGCGGATGCGCTCGCGGGTCACGTTGAACTTCTTGCCGACCTCCTCGAGGGTCAGCTCGTCGCGGCCCTCCAGGCCGAAGCGGAGCTTGATGATCTCGGCTTCGCGGGCGTCGAGGGAGTTGACCATGTTGCTCAGGTCGGAGTTGAGATTCTTCTCGCGCAGGCCTTCGAACGGACTGACGGCGTTCTCATCCCCGACGATTTCGCCGAAGGTGGACGAGTCGCCCTCTTCGCCGATCGGGGCATCGAGGGAGGCCGGCCGCACGCTGACGGACTTGAGATGGGCGACCTTGGAAGTCGGGATCTGCAGCTCGATGGCCAACTCTTCGTCGGTCGGCTCGCGGCCCAGCTGCTCCGTGAGCGCCATGGCAGTGCGGCGCATCTTGGAGATCTTGTCGACGAGGTGGACCGGGAGGCGGATCGTTTTGCTCTGGTTGGCGAGGGCCCGTTTGATCGACTGCTTGATCCACCAGGCGGCGTAGGTGGAAAGCTTGCCGCCTTTGCGCGGATCGAAGCGCTCGACCGCCTTGATGAGGCCGATGTTGCCCTCGCTGATCAGGTCAAGGAGGGGCAGGCCGAAATCCTTGTAGTCCATCGCGATCTTCACGACCAGGCGCAGGTTGGCGCTGATCATGTGGTCGCGCGCGGCCTTGTCGCCGCGCCGGATGCGGCGGGCGAGCTGGATTTCTTCCTCGATGGTCAGCAGGGGGGTCTTGCCGATCTCCTGCAGGTAGAGCTGCAGGTTGCTGCGCTCCCCGTGCGGAATGGGTGCCTCGGGGGCGCTGCTGTCGTTCTTCTCGAGAAACGACGGCGGGGCGTCCATGGGTTGAGGCGTAAAGGTGACGGGGGCGGGCGCGACGGCGATGGCGTCGTCCGAAAAAGAAGCGGGGCGGAGCGACTTGGTTTTGTTGGGCATGTGGAAAACCTCGTTCAAGTTAGAGGAGCTGCGGCGTGGGTTGTTCCCGGGGAGAGCTGAAACCGTTCCATGCAGTCTTACGCACGGTCACGAGGGAAGGATGCACCGGAGGCACCCTGGCGGCGTGAAATTGTGGCACAGGCAGTGTGCCAACTCTGCCAAAAGAGTAACAGGTCCGTCACACCTCGCGCCCAGCGAAATGCGACGAAGCGGGGCGCGGCGGGGGGCTCAGTCGCGGAAAATTTCGATAGCCGCGGCGCCGGAGGACAGCCGAAAGCCCCGATACATGCCGGCGGAATTGAAGGGCATGGCGACGTTGCCGTGACGGTCGATCGCGACCACGCCGCCGTCGCCGCCGAGGGCGCCGACCTTGGCGATCGTGGCGGCCGCCGCGTTCTGCAGGGTGGTGCCCCGATACTCCATCTGGGCGGCAATATCCCGGGCGACGCCCACCCGGATGAAGAACTCGCCCCAGCCGGTCGCGCTGACCGCGCAGGTGGCGTTGTGGGCGTAGGTGCCGGCCCCGATGATCGGGGCGTCGCCGACCCGTCCGAATTTCTTGTTGGTCATGCCGCCGGTCGAGGTGCCCGCGGCGAGGTTGCCCATGCGGTCGAGGGCGGCGCAACCGACGGTGCCGTATTTCGCGATGCGTTCGAGGGCGAGGTCACCCGGCCGGTCGGCGTGGGCGGTTTTTTTGGCCTTCTTGGCGGCTTCGCGCTGCTGGGCGCGCTCGAGTTGTTCGCGGCGATGAGGGGTGTAAAAGTAGTCGTTGGGGACCAGCTGGAACCCTTGCTGCCGGGCGAAGCGTTCGGCGCCTTCGCCGGTGAGCATCACGTGCTCGGATTTTTCCATCACCGCGCGGGCCAGAGTGATGGGATTCCTGATGCTCTTGACCCCGGCGACAGCGCCAGCGGCCTGCGTCCGGCCGTCCATCAGCGAAGCGTCGAGCTCGCAGGTGCCGTCGGCCGTAAAGACGGCACCTTTGCCGGCGTTGAACAGCGGTGAATCTTCCAGAATCCGAATCGCGGCGATGACGGCGTCGACCGCGGATTCACCGCGCTCCAGAACCGCGTAGCCGGCATCGCGGGCCTCCGTGAGCTTGGCGCGATACTCGGCCTCCCGTTCGGGGGAGAGGGAGGATCGCTCGATCACCCCGGCGCCGCCGTGAATGACAAGACCGAAGGGGCGTTCCGCGGCTTGGACAACCGGGGCGCTGACGGCGAGGGCAAGGACGAGGGCGTGAAGGTGTTTCATGGGCGATGTTTGGTGGAAGGGCGCGGGAGCGGGGATCATGCCTCGAGGCGGCGGCCGACGATGATGAGGTCGCGCTCGACGCCGTCGAGCACCGCGACACGCGGCAGATGTGCCCATCGGGCGAATCCGTGCGTCTCGAACAGCTTCAGGCTGGGCGTGTTGTGGCCGAAAATGTAGCCGAGCAGCGTGTGGAGGCCGAGTGCGGGCGCGCCGGCGAGTGCGGCGCCGAGCAGTTGTCGGCCGAGGCCGAGGCGGCGATGGCTCTCCGCGACGTAGAGGGCGATCATCGCGGTGCCGTCGTAGGCAGCACGGGGATAGAACGTGTCGAAACTCAACCACGCCACGACAGTGTCGGCCGAGTCGGTCAGCACCCAGATCGGCCGCTGCGGGTTCCGGTGGGCTTCGAACCACGGGCGCCGGGCCTCGACGGTGACAGGCTCCAGATCGGCGGTCACCATGCGGCCTGCGATGGTGCTGTTGTAGATCGCGACGATGGCGGGCAGGTCGGCGGCGGTGGCGGGACGATGGACGAAGGCGCTCATGGCGAGTTGGCGGGGAAATCGAAGCCGATCCGTCCGACCGGGGTAAAGCCCTGCAATCGACGCAACTCGCCGCTGGAGGTGTCGAACGACAGCTGCATGTCGAAAATGCCGGCCCCGGGCTCCCGCGTGGCGGGAATGTAGCGGTAGCGGACGACCGTGACCGGGCCGTCGACAGTGCGCTCGGTGGGTTGGCCCAGGAGTCGATCGAGCGCAGCCAGGCGGGGGCGGGTGGCGGCGAGCGCGGCGCTCGAGACGGTGGCGTCGATGCGTTTTCCGCCGGTATCCACCCGGCCGCGCCCGGCGCTCCTGATCACGCCGACGAGGAACTGCTTGGGCATGACGGCGAAGTAGCGCTCCGGGATCGAAAGTCGCGTCAGCCGATCACCGGTGAAGGTGAGATCGAGCACGATGTCATACTCGATGCTCTCGGTGACGCCGGGGGGCAGTTGTTTCACCCAGCGGATGCGCCAACGGGCGGCTTGGCCGACCGCCTGCACCGACTCGGGCTTCAGGCCGAGCCAGCGGACATCACCCGGTTGCAGGAGGGGCGTCAGAAAGGTCAGCGCGAGGCCGTCGCCGGTGTCCAAACTGAAGTGTTCGTCGAAGCGCGCGAGTTGCCCCTTCAACTCCAGGAGGCGGAGGTAGACGCAGCCCGCCAGGAGTGTGGCACCGGCGAGCAGCCCGACGGCCAAAAGGCGGCGTGCCCAGGGACGCCGCGGCAGACTCATTTCTTTTCGGCCGCGGGCGGGGCCGCGAAGGTGATGCGGTTGACCGTGTCAACCAGCCGGGTGCGGAGCAGGTCGTCTTCCTCCGCGGTGGTCTTGGCGTAGGTCTTGCCCTCGATCACCCGTTCCGCGAGTTCGATGCTCACGACGAAAACGTGCTGGTTGCGCACGAAGAGAAAATTGCCGCGCTTGGCGACGGGGACGCGGTCGGCGGCGATCTGCGCGACGCGTTCGGGAAACATCGTGCCGCCGGGAATGAGCAGGTAGGTGAGCAACGATCCCTCCATGGCACCGGGCACAAACTTGGCGCTCTCGATCTGCACGCCCGGAAAGGCCTGCTTGAAATCGGCGAGGACGAAGTTGCTGAAAAAGTAGATGAGGTAGTCCTTGGTGCCGCGGGTGGAGTTTTCCCAGCGCTGGGTGGCGTCCTGGGGAAACGCGGCGATGCTGACGTAGACGCTGAAGTCGTCCTGGAAAGTGACGACGTTGGGGGTGTCGGTGATATCGCCGCCGAGTTCGGGCAACACGGGAATGCGCACCGAGAAGAGACCCGTGGGCGAGACGTAGGTTTTGCCCTGCACCTTGCCGTGGAGGGACTGCGCGGAAGCGGGGAATGCGGCGACGATCAGGGCGAGGACGAGCGCGAGCGTGGGGCGGAGCATGGAAATGGGGTGGAATGACTAGCCGCGCCCAACCTGCTTTCAAGCCAAGGCTGGCAGTTCGCGGCAGAGCGCGATCCAGGTCCGGATCGGAATCTCCTCCGGGCGGTTTTGCTCTGAGAGCCCGTGCGTGCCGAGAAGTTCCCGCCAGCCGGTGCAGTCCGCCGGGACGCGGGCGCGAAGGAGCGCGCCGATCTGTTTCCGGCGCTGCTGAAAGCAGCCGCGGACGAGGGTCTTGAACCCGGCGGGAAACACGACGGGCTCGGCGCGGCGCACGAGGTGGAGGAGGTGGGATTCGACGTCGGGCCGGGGATGGAAACAGGCGGCGGCGACTTTGTGTCCGGGGGCGATTTCGTAGGCGGCCTGCAGGAAGACGGAGATGGCGCCGAACGACTTGGAGCCCGGCTGCGCGGCGTAGCGCTGGGCCGCCTCCTGCTGGAGCATGAGGACCAGGCGCACGGGCAACGGGCCCGCGAGCACCTCGTCGAGCCACGGCGTGGCGATGGCGTAGGGCAGGTTGGCGACGATCTTGAACTCGCCGGCGGCGGCGGCCGGAAAGGCCGCGAGCGGGTGTTCGACGGCGTCGCCTTCGAGCAGATGAAAGGACGCCGGAAACCGCGGGAGGAGCGTGGCCTCGAGGTGGGCGTGCAGGCTGCGGTCCTTTTCGACCGCCCAGACCTCGGCGCCGGCCTCGAGCAGCGCGGTGGTCAGCGTGCCGAGCCCGGGACCGACCTCGATCACGCGGTCGCCGGGGCCGACGCGGGCGAGTTCGAGCGATTTGCGGACGATGTTGCCGTCGACGAGAAAGTTCTGCCCGAGGAACCGTTTCGGCGTGTGCCCGAGTGTGGCCAGCAGGTCGCGCGTGGCGGTCGGAGAGAGCGGCATGGGAGCGGGGGCGAGCCGGTGGTGCCTCGGTCGCGGGCCGGGGCGGTTCAGCGCGGGGCGCGGCCTTCGTCGACCTCGTAGTAGTCGAAGAAGGTCTGGAGGTCGGTGCGGTGGGCGAGGCCGCTCTCGGCGCGCTGGCGTTCCAGCGTGGGGGTGGCGTCGTCGCGCCAGCCGCGCTTGGCGGCGAAGCCGTTCCAGATCAGCGCGTCGACGTCGGTGATCGGGCGGCCGCGCTGCTGGACGATCCAGCCGAGGATCTCGTCGTCGGTGCCGCCGGCGAGGGTGCGGGTCCTGAGCGCTTCGTAGCCGATGCCGAGAAAGTGGCAGAGGCGGCCGTCGAAGCCTTTCCCGAGGAATTCGTGGTGCTCGGGATGCAGTTCGCCGCGGGCGTGCAGGCGGATCTTTTGCAGGGTGCGGGGCAGGAAGTAGAGACCGCCGAGTTTCTGGAAGGCGGTGATCGGACGTTGGGTCATGGCGGCGAAGGAATCGGGCAGGGCGGCAGGGTGAAAGCGGCGGACTCAGGCGGCGCGGAATTGGGCGATAAGGGCGGCAGGATCGTCGGCCCGCATCAGCGCCTCGCCCACCAGAATCGCGTGGGCGCCGCAGCGCCGGACGCGGCCGGCATCGGCGGCCGTGAAGATGCCGCTCTCGCTGACCGGGATGACGTCGCGGGGAAAGCGCGGGATCAGGCGCTCGCTGAGGCCGAGGTCGGTCTTGAAGACGGCGAGGTCGCGGTTGTTGACCCCGATGATGCGGGCGCCGTGGGCGACGGCGCGGTCGAGCTCGGCCTCGTTGTGGATCTCGAACAAGGCGTCGAGGCCGGCGGCGGTGGCGGCGGCGTGGAGGATCTTGATCTCCTCGTCGGCGAGCGCCCGGACGATGATGAGGATCGCGCTGGCGCCGGTCTCGCGGGCTTCGAGCACCTGGAGCGGATGCACCATGAAGTCCTTGCGCAGGCACGGCACGGCCGGCGGCGCGGCGCGGAAATGCGCGGTGACGCCGCGCAGATCGTCGAGACTGCCGCCGAAATACTTGTGGTCCGTGAGCACGGAGATGCAGTCGGCGCCGGCGGCCTGGTAGCGCTTGGCCTGATCGAGGGAGGAGGCGCCGGCGCGGATGTCCCCGGCGGAGGGCGAGCGCCGCTTGATCTCGGAGATCACGGCCAACGCGCCGTCGGCCCGGCGCAGGGCGGTGGCGAAGGACGGCGGGCGCGGCAGCGAGGTGTCGGCGCGGGCGAGCTCGCGCTCGGAGACGTCGCGGACGAGCGGCGCGATCTCGCGGCGCTTCCAGGCCATGATCTCGGTCAGTTTGTCGGACATGAAGGTGACCACGAAATACAGGCAGGGCCCGAAAACCAGAACAGAGTGCGGCGCCGGATTTTTAGTGTGTTCGGGCGGGCGGGCGGTTCTCTTCCGGCGCATGAGCGCGATCGAAGACCTCAAGGCGACGATGGCCCGGCTGAGGGCGCCGGACGGGTGTCCGTGGGACCAGGAGCAAACGCACGCGTCGCTCGTGCGCTGCCTGATCGACGAAGTGAGCGAGCTCATCGACACGATCGACCGGGGCGACTACCCGCACATGCGCGAGGAGCTGGGCGATGTGCTGATCCAGGTGGTGTTCCACGCCCAGATCGCGGCGGAGCAGGGACGGTTTTCCTTCGACGACGTGGCGCGGGACATCAACGACAAGCTGGTGCGCCGGCATCCGCATGTCTTCGGCACCGGAAAACTGGATACCTCGGAGCAGGTGATCGCGAAGTGGGAGGAGATCAAGGCGACGGAGAAAAAGCACGGGCCGGTGGCGACCGGGGTCTTTAAGGAACTGCCGCCGCGCCTGCCGGCGCTGATGTTCGCCGAGGCGGTGTGGAAGCAGATCGAAAAGAAGCAGCTGCCGGCGGAGGGCGTGGTCGACACGGCGCAGGTGCGGGCGCTCGGCGAGCGGCTGGATGCGGGCACGCTCGGCCAGATGCTGTTCGAATTGACGGCGGCGGCGCGGGCGAAGGGGCTCGACCCGGAGGGGGCGCTGCGCCTGCACGCGACCCAGGTGATGCGCGATGTCGAAGCCCGCGTCCCAACCAAGTCCGCCTGAGGGCAGCCGGGCGGTGCCGGTGCCGCCGGACGTGCTGGCCGAGTGGTGGCTGCCGTTCGAGGGCTTTCTCGCGCAGGAGCGCCGGCTTTCGGCCTATACCGTGCGCAACTACCGGCAGGCCTTCGAGGATTTCTACCGATGGTTGGCCTCGCCCGGGGTGGACCTGTGGACGCGCGGGCTGGCGGCGCTCGGACCGAGGAACCTGCGCGACTGGGTGATCGAACGCACGCAGGGTCACGGCGGGCTGGAGGCGATCGACCGGCGCACGCTTCACAACCACGCCTCGGGGCTCCGCACCTTTTTCAAATATTGGATCAAGCACGGCCGGTTGCACAAGAATCCCCTGCTCGGCGTGCCGCTGCCGAAGCTGGAAAAGCGCCTGCCTAAATTCCTCACCGAGGACCAGGTGAGGACGCTCCTCGCGGCGCCGATGCGGCTGCTGGAAAACGACGCGATCGACGCGCACACCGCGTGGCGGGACCGGCTCGCGATGGAATTGCTCTACGGCGGCGGGCTGCGCGTGAGCGAGGCGGTCGCGCTCACCCACGGCGCGATCGACCGGCAATCGGGGGTGGCGCGGGTGCTGGGCAAGGGGCGCAAGGAGCGACTGTGCCCCCTCGGCAAGGTCGCCATGGCGGTGGTCGCGAAATTCTCGGCCGAGTTTGCGCCGGACCGCTCGCCGGCGGCGCCGGTGCTCGTGAATCGCGACGGCTCGCGCATGACGGTCGGAGACGTGCAGCGGATGTTGAAGCGGCACCTCGCCGCGGCGGGACTGCCGCTCGACCTCACGCCGCACAAACTGCGGCATTCCTACGCCACCCATCTGCTCAACGCGGGCGCCGATCTGCGGCTCGTGCAGGAGTTGCTCGGCCACTCGCAATTGGCGACCACGCAGGTCTACACCCACGTGAGCATGGCGCGCCTGCAGGAGATCTACGCCAAGGCGCATCCCCGGGCGTGACGGCCCGCGGGGCGCTTACCAGGTCAGGCGGCGGGCGACGGCGTTGCCGGCGGCATCCAGCAGCGTGATCTCCGCGGAAGTGGCGCCGGTCACGCGCCCGAGCGGAACATCGAGAACAAAAGTCTCCTCGCGACCATCCCGGATGCCGTCGAGCGGTTGTTCGAGCGTGTCGCGATGTCCGTTGTTGAAGACGACCTCGATGCCTTCGAGCAGGGATAGGGCGTCGCGGCCGCGGATCGTGAGCACAAGGGATTCGGCGGTCCGGCGGACGGAGGCTTCGAGCAACTCCGGCGGCGTGTGGTCGATCACGAAGTCGTCCGTCTCGAACGTGTGGGAGAGTCGCTCGGCGACGGGGCGCGGCGCCGTCTCGGTGGCGACGAGCCGGGTGAAGTAGAGCCCGTCGGGCAGGTGTTTGGTGTCGAACTGCACGTAGCTTTCCCGGATCGAGGCCGCGAGGTCGATCCACGCGGTGTCGCCGTCACGCCGGATCGAGAACGAGGCGAGGAGGTTGTCGCCGTCGGGATCGGAGAGATTCCAAAACACGATGCGACTGCCGGGGGAGGGGACGACGTTGCTGGTGAGGAAACCGCGGCGGCGATCGTCGTCCTTGGGCCCGGCGATCAGGCTGCTGAGGGAAAGGGTGGCGGGCGGCGTGGGCTCGGCGGCGGGGATCAAGGCGTAGCCGGGCGGGATGACCCGGAACTCCCCGAGCGTGGGCCGGCGGTTCTGGGGCAGGGTATGGAGTGCGGCGCGGTCGATCTCGAACCCGTTCGCGTCGGCGAGCCGGAGCCGGAGTTTGGCGTAGCGGCCCCGGAGCCCGGCCGCGCGCCAGCCCTCGTCGGCATCGGCGGTCAGGCGAGTCCAGTCGGTCCAGCCTTCGAGGTCGTCCGTGCCCTGGCTGAGGCGCAACTCGAGGCCGAGCCGGGCGGGAGCGAGGTCGCGGAGCCGATTGAAACGGAGCGCACCGACGGTGGCGGCGGTGCCGAGATCGAGGCGGCGGGATTCGGCTTCGCGCGGTCCGGTGGCGGCGAAATCCAGCACCGCGAACCCGGGCGCGTTGTTGCGCAGGAGCAGGAATTGATCGGGGGCGTTCGGGTTGCCGCCGGGCAGCGGGAGGGCGCCGAAGAGCTGCGAGGAGGCGGAGCCGGCGAAGGTGAGGGCCAGGCGCGCCTTCAGGTCGTAGCCGACGATCTCGCCGAGTTCGCCCCCGGCGAGGAGCAGCGTGTCGCCGCGCCGCAGGATCCGGTAAAGGGCGGTGTTGGCGCGCGTGGACAGCGTCTCGGGGAAGCCGTTGGCGGGGAACAGCACCAGCGCGCTGCGGCCGGCGAACCGCTCCGGGGTGGCCGGGGGCGGCAGCGTTTCCTTGGCGGGCTCGCCGGGCCGGCTGGCGGCGGGTGCGGGGGTGACGCGGGATTCGCCGCTGGAGGTCGAGAAAACGATCGACGCGTAGAGTTCGCCGGTGGCGGTCGCGAGCAGGTCGGTGACCTCGGCCTCGCGGTTCTCCTGCAGGATCACGGGGGCCGAGGCGCCGAGGGGCCAGACGTAGACGTTGCCCTTGGGGGCGGAACCGGCGGCGATGCGGCCGTCGGCGAGGCGGGCGAGGCGCCGGACATTGCGGTCGCGGATTTCGCCGAAGAGCGTGAGGCCGTGTGCGGCGAGTTGCGCGGGCGCGGCGAGTTTTTCGGTCGCGATCCCGGCCTGGGCAAAGAGCTCGAGGTTGAGCGAGTAGATGCGACCCGGATTGCCGGTGGCGACGAGCACGGTGTTGCCGGTCACCGGGAGGAGATCGAAGACGGAGTCGACGGGCAGCGGGGCGCGCGCGACGACCTTGTCGCCGCGGATCAGATACACGGCCGCCCGGGGCGAGGTGCCGGCGAGCAGGTCGCCGTTGGGCAGGCGCTTCACGGCGAAGACCTGGGGTTCGTCGAGTTTGACGACGTCGCGGGTGGTGAAGGAGGCGTCGGTCGCGTCGAGCGTGATTTCGGCGATCCGGCCGTCGGGACCGGTGCCGACGTAGAATTTGCCGGGAGCCCCGGCGGACTCGAGCGACCAGAGGATCTCGGCGGGAGCGGCGGCGGTCGACTCGCGGACGACGGGACCCGGGAGGAGGCGGCCGTCGGAGCGGGTGGCGAGGCCCTTGAGATTGCGGCTGGGCACGTCGCGGTAGAAATCGAGGTCGAGTTTGCGCGAGAGCGGTTCGGCGCGGGCGGCCGGCCCCGTGGCGCCGGGCAGCAGGGCGAGTCCGAGCGGGAGCGCGGCCCGGACGAAGCGGAGGAAGGGGACGGAGCGGCGACGGGAAGAGAAGGCGTGGCGGAGCACGGGAAGGAAAGGAGTGGGTGGCCGCCGGCTCACTCGGTCACGGTGAGCGGACGGCGGACGACGGTCGGAAGCAATTTGCCGGCGAGAACGTGGCGCTCCCAGAGCGGGAGGACGGCGTCGCGGCGGCGGAAGCGGGATTCGTCGGCGGCGCGCGCGACGCGTTCGAACGAACCGGGCGGCTCGACGGTGGCGTCGACGGTCTGGTCGCTCAGGATCGCGGTGCGCTCGACGACGGCGAGGAAGGCGCCGTCGGCCGGGCGGTCGTCGCGCATGGCGGCGAGATAGGCGTCGAAGCTGCGCAATTCCGCCGGCGAGATCACACGGGGCCGCCCGGTGAGCTCGTCGAGGGCGCGGCCGGGCGCGAGAATGACCTCGAGCTGCTTGCCGACCCAGGCGCGGTCGAGCGGGAGGTCGATCACGTCGACATGTGCGGCGCCCTGCCAGTCGCGCCAGGCGAGGGTGGCCTGGACGGTGGTGCCGCCGGCGGCCCGCGTGCGGGAGAGACGGAATTGTTCGAGCGTGACGGCGGGGTTCTGCTCCAGCGGCTCGATGGTGAAGGCGACACGATCGGGGAACGTTTTCGCGTAGGGATTCTGCAGGTTGGCGGCGAGACCCTGGACGAATTCGTTGAGGCCCTGGACGAAACCCTGCGGGCCGGAGTAAACGGTCTGGAAGGCGAGGGCGGAGGCGGCGGGAAACTCGATGTTGCTGCGCAGGCGGAAGCCGTTGGCGAGGCCGCCGTCGTTGGAGCCGACGATGGCCTGGCTGAGTCCGGCGGCGACGATGGTGGGGGTGAGTTGCTGCTGGCGCGCCACGTGGTAGCGGAGCGTGCGCGGGGGGCCGCGGAGGGGCTGGACCGTCACCTCGACGGCGATCATCGCGGGGCCGGCGCCGAGGGTGCCGGAGACGGCGGAGAGGCGATCCTGCGTGATGGTGCCGAGCACGGCGCCGGTGTTGGAGAGTTTCACCGACTGCATTTGCGACGGCAGAATCGTGAGGATCTCGGCGGCGCACATCGGCAAGGCGACCTCGCCGAGCGAGAGCATCGGGTGGCCGAAGGCGGTGATCTGGTTGCCCTGCACGCGGGAGACGGTGCCGGTGCCGGCGAGCGTGACATCGCCGGTGGCCAAGGCGACGGCGACGGCGCCGCCGGGCCGAAGGGTGGGCGCGGGACCGGACGGAGTGGCGGGAAGATCAGCGGGGCTGGGCGCGGAGGAGGCTGTGCCGGATTGAGTGCTGCCGCCGAGGGCAAAGGCGTGGAGGCCGAGGGCGGCGAAGCGCGGGGCGAAAAGATCGGCGACGACGGGGCTCAGGCCGCCGAGCGTGAAAACCGGTTGGAGCGGGCGAAGGGCGGACGCGGGCAGGAGGTCGGAGGCGGCGGCTTCGAGCCCACCGGGCGCCGGGTGGGCGGTTTCCACGGCGGCGAGCTTCGGCGGAGCGGCCGCGGCCTTGGCGCGCACTTCGTCGAGGTCGGCGGCCGGGGTGAAGCCGGCGTGGCGGACCGTCTCGAAGCGCTGGATCTGGTAACTCAGTGCGCCCACCAACCGCCCGTCGATGTAGAGGGGACTGCCGCTCATGCCGGCGACGGCTCCCATCTTTTGGACGCGTTCGTCGGTGAGTTCACAGACGATCAAAGATTTGCCCGGGCCGAGGGCGTTGCGCAGGACGCCCGTGACAACCACGGAGAAGGGCTCCGGCTGCGTGCCGCGAAAGACGGTCCAGACCTCGCCGCGCTGGCCGGCCTTGAGTTCGTCGAGGGGGAAAATCGGCGCGTCGGCGGGTTGGGCGAGAGCGAGCGACGCGAGCGTGCCGGCTACGGCGAAAAGGCGAAGAAGGCGACGCATGAGGCGGTTGACGGCGGGAGCGTCCGCAAGTTTGGGGAAATTGCGAGCCCGCAGGGCAAGATCGCCGACGGCGCGCGCCGGACGAATGATCCGGGCAATCAGAGCGCGCGGATGGCGGAGGCGATGACCTCGCAGGCGCGGTCGATGGCGGGGCCTTCGTGGGCGGTGCTGATGAAGCCCGCCTCGTAGGCGCTCGGCGCGAGATACACGCCGCCGGCGAGGCAAAGGTGGAAGAAGCGGTTGAAGATCTCCTTGTTGCCGGTGAGCGCGGTCGCGTAGTCGCGCACGGGCGTCGGCGTGAAGAAGATACTGAACATCGAGCCGCACTGCGGCACCTGCACGGGCAGGCCTTTGGCCGCGCAGGCGGCGAGCGTGGCGTCGCGCAGGCGGCGGCCGAGGGCATCGAGGCGGGCGTAGGGATTTTCGGTTTCCAACAGGCGGAGGCCGGCGATGCCTGCGGCCATGGCGAGCGGATTGCCGCTGAGGGTGCCGGCCTGGTAGACCGGACCGAGGGGGGCGAGGCGGTCCATGATGTCGGCGCGGCCGCCGAATGCGCCGACGGGCAGACCGCCGCCGATGATTTTGCCGAGGCAGGTGAGATCGGGGACGATGGCTTCGCGTTCCTGCACGCCGCCGCGGGCGATGCGGAAGCCGGTCATGACTTCGTCGAAAATGAGCACCGTGCCGTGTTTGGCGGTGATCTCGCGGAGGTAGGCGAGGTAGCCCGGGTCGGGCATGATGAAGCCCACATTGCCGCAGTAGGCCTCGATGATGACGCCGGCGATCTGGCCGGGGTTGGCGGCGAAGGCGGCGTCGAGGGCGGCGCGGTCGTTGTAAGGGAGAACGATCGTCTCGCGGGCGAAGGCGGCGGGGACGCCGGCGCTGTCGGGATTGCCGTGGGTGAGGGCGCCGGAGCCGGCGGCGACGAGCAGCGAATCGGAGTGGCCGTGGTAGCAACCGGCGAACTTGATGATCTTGTCGCGCTGGGTGAACCCGCGCGCGAGGCGGATGGCGGACATGGTGGCCTCGGTGCCGCTGTTGCACATGCGGACCTTTTGGATCGACGGAACGAACCGCACGATCAGCTCGGCCATTTCGACTTCGAGGGGATTGGGCGTGCCGAACGAGGTGCCGTGTTCGAGGGCGGCGGCGATGGCGGCCTTGATCACGGGGTGGTTGTGGCCGTGGATGGCCGGACCCCAGGTGCAGACGAAGTCGATGAGCTCGCGGTCGTCGGCGGTGACAAGCGTGGCGCCGCGGGCGGCCTTGACGAAAAACGGGGCGCCCCCGACGGAGCGGAAGGCGCGGACGGGAGAATTGACCCCGCCGGGGATGAGTTTTTGCGCGCGGGCGAAGAGGGAGTCGGAGAAGGAGGCGGACATGGTCGGGATCCACTCATCCAGAGTGGCGGGTGCGATTAAAGGGGAATCTGCGGCGGCGCAGGAGGCGACGCGAAACCGGCAACCGACGCGGACCCGGGCGGCGGGGCCGGGGCGAAACGGCGGGCCGGCTCAGCTCACGTATTTCTGGACGATCGGGATGCGGCGGCCGACGCCGAAGGCGAGGGGGGTGATCTTCAGGCCGGGGGCGGCCTGCTTCCGCTTGTATTCGTTGAGGTCGACCTTGCGGACGATGTCGTGGACGACGGCTTCGGCGAAGCCCTGCGCGACGAGATCGCGGCGGCTCAGGCCTTCCTCGACGTAGCCCTTCAGAATCGCATCGAGGACCTCGTAGGGCGGCAGGCTGTCCTGGTCGGTCTGGTTGGGACGCAGCTCGGCGCTGGGCGGTTTTTCGATGGACGAGGCGGGGATGATCTCGCGCTCGCGGTTGATCCAGCGCGCGAGGGCGTAGACCTGCATCTTGAAGACGTCGCTGATCACGGCGAGGCCGCCGCACATGTCGCCGTAGAGCGTGCAATAGCCGACGGCGACTTCGCTCTTGTTGCCGGTGGTGAGCAGGAGGGCGCCGAATTTGTTGGAGAGCGCCATCATCAGGACGCCGCGGATGCGGGCCTGGATGTTCTCCTCCGCGACGTCGCGGGGCCGGCCGGCGAAGAGCGGGGCGAGGGAGGTCTCGCACGCGGCGACGGCGTCGGCGATGGCGATGGTCTCGAAGCGGACGCCGAGGTTCTGGGCGAGGATGCGCGCATCGTCGCGGGAGTGCTGGGAGGAGATGGCGGACGGGAGGGAAACGCCGATGACGTTGTCCGACCCGAAGGCAGCCGCGGCGATCACGCCGACGACGGCGGAGTCGATGCCGCCGGAGAGGGCGATAAGGGCGCGCTTGAAGCCGCTCTTGTGCGCGTAGTCGCGCAGGCCGAGCACCAGGGCGTCGAACATGTCGCGCATTTCGTCGGGCGCGAAGTTGGGCGCGAAGGCCGCGAACGGCGGGGCGGACACCGAACCCGCGCCGCCGGAGGCGGTCGAAGCGGACGTGGCGGAGAAGGGCTGGGCCGACGTGCCGGAGCCGGCGGAGGTCGCCGCGCCGGTGCCCGACGAGCCCGGCCGGGCGGGGAGATCGACGACGCGCAGGTCCGGGGCAAAGGCGGCGAGGCCGGCGACGATCTTGCCCTGGGCGTCGCAGACCATGGAGCGACCGTCGAAGATGAGTTCGTCGTTGCCGCCGACGGCATTCACGTAGGCGACGGGGCAGCGGAGGGAGCGGGCGGCCTCGCCGACGACGAGGTGCTGGCGGACGGACTCCTTGGCGCTGTGCCAGGGGCTGGCGCTGAGGTTGACCATCAGATCGCAGCGCTGCTCGGCGAGCTGTTCGATCGGGATCGCGCCGCTGTAGAGCCGGCGCGTGCTGAGGGCGGGATTGGTCCAGATATCCTCGCAAATGGTGATGCCGATGCGCTGGCCGGCGTGTTCGACGACGGACGGCGCGGCCGCGGGCTCGAAGTAGCGGTCCTCGTCGAAAACGTCGTAGGTCGGGAGGAGGCACTTGCGGGCGACCGCGCCGACTTTGCCGCGGTAGCAATAGGCGGCCGAGTTGAAGAAGGGCCGGCCTTTGCCGGAGGTGTTGGCCTCGACGGTGCCAACGATGGCCGGCACGGCGCCGACGGCGGCGGCGATCTCGGCGAGGGAGTCGGCGACATCCGGCACGAAGCGGCGCTTGAAGAGCAGGTCGCGGGGCGGGTAGCCGCAGACGGCGAGCTCCGGAAAAACGACCAGCTCGGCGCCCTGGCGGACGAGGGCGGCGTAGGCGTCGAGGATCAGGCGGCGATTGCCGGCCAGATCGCCGACGGTCGGGTTGAGCTGGGCGAGTCCGATGCGCATGTGGAGCGGGCCGCGGAACGTGAAGAGGTTTGATTGCTCTGACAACTCGCAACCCGGGCTTGCGCTGCGCGTCTGGCGCACGATTGCTTGTTTCCTCCCATCCTATGCCGCGTGCGACGCTCTCCGGACTCTTCCTTTCGTTCCTGATCATGGGCCGCACGATGGCCGCCGAGCCGGCGATCACCCTGACGCTGGAGCAGGCGCTCGAAAAAGCCGAAGGCGTGAACAGCGCGGTGCTGCTGAGCCGCGAGGCGGCGGCGCAGGCGCTGGAGCAGGCGAACCTGGCCCGCGCCGGATTGCTGCCGAACATCGCGCTCAACGCCTCGCAGCGACGCACCCGCAACCTGAACATCCTGAGCACGACCGGGGCGCTGAGCGAGACGCGGCCCTCGAACCGCTTCGACGCGCGCCTGGCGGGCACGTATTCGGTGCTCAACGCGCAGACCCTCTCGGCCGGGCAGTCGGCGCGGGCCGGCGCCGGGGTGGCCCAGGCGGATGTGCGCGTGACGGTGCAGGGGGCGCAGACGGGCGTGGCGCAGGCCTATTTCGCGCACCTGCGGAATCTCCGGCGGCTGGACGTGCTGGACGCCAACATCACGCGGGCGCGGACCTTGCTGGAGCTCGCGCGGAGCCAACTTGCCGCGGGCGTGGCGACGCAGATCGACGTGACGCGCGCGGATTCGCAGCTGGCGCAGGCGGAGCAGGCGCGGCTGCAGCAGGCGACCTCGGTGCTGCAGAGCGAACTCATCTTCAAGCGACTGCTGAACCTCGATCCGGCGGCGGCGTTGACCCTGGCCGATGTGCAGCTGCGGCGTGTCGATGCCAGTCTCACGAGCCTGGGCGACGTGCGCACGGCCTTTGAACAGCGCACGGACTGGCTGCGCGGCAAAAAAGCGCTCGAGCAGACGGCGCTGGACGTGCGGACGGCGCGTTTCGAGCGGTTGCCGACGTTGGCGCTGGCGGGCGACTACGGGCGGGCGGCGGCGAATTTCGACGACGACGGCAAGCGGCCGGTGTGGAGCTTCGGCGTGACGCTGAGCGTGCCGATCTTCGACGGCTTCCGGGCCGGCGCGGACCACCGCACGACGCTCTCGCGGCAACGGATGGCGCAGGCCCGGCTCAATACGCTCGAACTGCAGATCTCGTCGGAGTTGCGGTTGGCGCGGCAGGACGCGGCGTCGCGTTTCCAGCAGATCGCGGTGGCGGAAAAATCGCTGAAACTCGCCGAGGAAGAACTGCGGCTCGCGCAGCAACGCTACCGGCAGGGCGTGGCGGACAACCGGGAGATCGTCGAGGCGCAGAACCGGCTGGCGGTCGCGGACGACAATCTGGTCGAGGCGGTCTACCAGTATAACCTGAGTCGCGTGGAGTTGGCGCGGGCGCGCGGCGATGTGCGCACGGTCCTGGCGGAAAAGCAGCCGTGAGCGGCGCTGATACCGCGGGGTTAGGGGCTCGGGACCGCCTGATTCTGGCCTCGGCTTCGCCGCGGCGGCGCGAACTGCTCGGGCAGCTGGGCGTGGCCTTCGACGTCGTCACGGCGGACGTGACGGAACACGAGGAAACGACGACCGATCCGCGGGTGATGGTGGCGCACAATGCGGCGTTGAAGGCGGATTGGGTGGCGGCCCGGCATCCGGACGCGATCGTGCTCGGCGCGGACACCACGGTGTTCATCGATGGGTGCGCGCTGAACAAGCCGCGGGACGGCACCGAGGCGCGGGCGATGTTGCGGCGGCTCAGCGGTCGGACGCACACGGTGTTTACCGGCCTGGCCGTGAGGCGGCAGCGCGACGGACTGCGGATCGACGACGGGGCGGCCAGCGACGTGACCTTCAAGGTGTTGGACGACGCGACCATCGAGGCCTACCTGGCGCGGGTCCATACCCTCGACAAGGCGGGCGGTTACGCGATCCAGGAGCATGCCGAGCTGATCGTGCAGGGGTTTTCGGGCTCCTTGAGCAACATCGTCGGGCTGCCCGTGGAACTGACGAAACAAATTTTGACGCGCGTGGGTCTGGTGCCATGACTTCGGGCGTTTTGCCGCGTCACTCCCTGCCGACATGAGCCAATCGTATGCCTCCTCGCTGCCGACTCCTTCCCGGGGAGGGTGGTGGGTGCGCCTGTGGAGCGACCCGGACGCGCGGTCGACCACCGTCGGAGTGGCGGGCGTGGTGGTGTTTTACCTGCTGCTGTGGGTCGTGGGCCCGCACCTCCTGACGATCGAGCATGTCCCGGTGACGCCGCGGCCGCACTCGACGCCGCGGGAGTTCAACATCGAGCTGACGCCGGACGAGAAGTTCCTGCAGGCGCCGCCGAAGCCGAAGGATCCGTTCAAGTTCGTGGAGACCAATCCGGAGGCGCCGGAGAACATCCCGGACAAAACGAACAATTTCGCGGCTCAGAACCAGCAGGTGGCGCAGGAGAAGCCGACCCCGGACGGCAAGAGCGACCGGCCGGCGACGGAGGGGAAGAAGGATTTCGAGTCGAACCAGATCGTGAGTGGGCGCCTGACGCAGCCGATCGAGCACATGGAGGCGCAGCCGCCGCCGAGTCCGTTGCCGGACGCCGAGCGCGAGGTGAAGGCGGCGCGCGCGGAGCAAAATCCGCTGTCGGGCGTGGAGAAGTTTCAGGGCGACAACACGGACGGCATCGGCGGGAGCATCGCCAAGCGGCTCGAGAACATGAAGGCGATCCCGGAAAAGATCGAAGGGGCGCCGAACGCGCAGGACACCGAAGGCGCGCAGATCGCGCAGCCGGCGATCGATCCGCGGCGGCCGCGTCCGCGGCCCACGATCGTGAAGCAGCAGCAGGTCCGGCCGGCGATTCTGGCGGAGAACAAGTTCGGCACCCAGAACATCGGCAACATCGCGGTCGATGCGCGCTGGAGCAACTACGGCGCCTACCTGCAGAAGATGATCGAAACCGTGCAGGTGCAGTGGGAGCGGCTGGTGCTGCAGCTGACCGCCAATCCGGCGGTCGGGAGCACCGTGACGGTGAAGTTCGTGATGAACGACTCGGGCCGGATCGCGCGCATCATCGCGGTCGAGTCGACGGCAAGCGAAACGGCGTCGCGGGCGTGTCTCAGCGCGATCACCGACCGTGCGCCCTACGGGGATTGGACCGACGACATGAAGGTCGTGCTCGGGACCGAGCAGGAGATGACCTTCACGTTCTACTATCAGTGAGCGACGCCGAACCGAACCCGCCGGCGGCGCAGCCGGCCGCGGAGTTTCCGCTGGGGCGGAAGGTCGAGGAACTCGGCCGGGATGGGAACGGGCTGATCGCGTTCAACAAGCCGGCGGGGGTGATGTCGCATCCGAACGAAGCGGGCGACGAGCCGCGGGCCCTGTTGCAGGCCAAGTATGTGTTCGAGGGCGAGTATTTCGAATGGGCGATCCCGGGGGCCGCGGCCCCGCGCCGGCTGTGGCTGCTCAATCGGCTCGATTCCGCGACCTCGGGAGTGATTCTCGCGGCCACGACGGCCGAGCTCGCGGAGGAGATCCGGGCGCAGTTCAAGCGCAAGGTGGTGCGCAAGGTCTACAACGCGCTGGTGTTCGGGGCGCCGCGGGCGCCGATGGAAATCTGGCGCGACCTGCTCGCGATCGAGAAGCGCGGCGGCCAAGTGCGGACGGCGGCGCGGGCGGGGCACGTGCCGGCCGAATGCCGGATGACGCTTGTGAAGCGGAGCCTGCGCGAGCCGCGGGTCGCGTTGCTCAAACTGGAGCCGCGGACGGGGCGCAGTCACCAACTCCGCGTGCAATGCGCCAAGCGCGGGACGCCGATCATCGGGGACCAGACCTACGGTGATTTCGCGCGCAACCGGGAGTTCGCGAAGCTGGCGGAGACCAAGCGGATGTTCCTGCATTCGCTGGAGACCTCGTTCGAATACGACTTCCGCGGGCGGACGCACCGCTTTGTCGCCAAGGCCCCGCTGCCGGAGGCGTTCGAGAAGTTCCTTTGACAGGGCGGGGGCTTTTCGCGGAAAACTCGCGGTTCGCCGCCCATGATCCTGCCGAAAACCAACCGCCTCACGCCCGAACAGCTGACCGAAGTCACCGCGATCGTGACGGAGTTTGGCTGCAAGATTCAGCCGATCGTCGGGGCGGTGCGGACGATCTACGCGATCGTGGGCGACGAGCGGGACGACCTGATGATCAACCGGCTCGAGGGGCTCGATTACATCGACCGTATCGACCGGATCCAGTCGCCGTTCAAGCTGATGGACAAGCGGTCCGACCTCGCGAGCCACCGGATCACGATCAACGGCACGACGCTGGGCGAGAGCCTCTTCGTGATCGCCGGCAACTGCACGATCGACCCGAAGAATCCGAACTATTTTTACGAGACCGCCGCCGCGGTGAAGGAGGCCGGAGCCAACATGATCCGGGGCGGCGTGTGGAAACCGCGCACCAATCCCTACACCTTTCAGGGCGACGTGAAGTCGATGGACATTTTGCTCGGGGGCTCGCGCCGCACGGGCCTGCCGGTCGATACCGAGGTCATGGAAGAGGCGCACATCAAGGTGGCGCTCGATGCCGGAGTGAAGTGCCTGCAGATCGGCGCGCGCAACGCGCTCAACTATTCCCTGCTCCGCGCGGTGGGCCGCGAGATCGCGCACCGCGACGTGATCGTGCTGCTGAAGCGCAGTATCCACATGGGGCCGATCAACGAGTTCATCTCGGCGGCGGAATATATCGCGGCCTTCGGCAATCCGAACGTTGTGCTCTGCCCCCGCGGCACGACCCCGACGCTCGACGGCTACCGCAATCACCCGGACGA
>JACCDX010603776.1_pt1 | contig 42318 bp, 42 predicted proteins | sample 7449681 | NCBI WGS metagenome assembly JACCDX01 (sample SAMN15323450, study PRJNA562643) | freshwater metagenome | isolation source: river surface water | place: USA:Blue River Watershed | collected 2017-08-18
TCATAATAAATAGTGGAAAAGGTTTAAAACAATAATATAATTTCTTATATTATCATTTTCTTCCTAAAATTTTCATAATATAATTATTAAATTATATCATAATAAATAGTGGAAAAGATTTATACGTGTTCATAACGAGGGTTGAACTCGTGACCTTTGGCTCATAAGACCAATGCTCTAACCAACTGAGCTATACGAACAGCAGCTAGGGAAATTACAGTTCACCTAACTAATAATATATATTAATTTATTTTTAAATATTTTTTTATTCAATTTTTATATTTAAAGGTTTTTTATAAAAATTGATTTTTTATTTAATTATCTAATAAATAGTATTATTTTATGGAATTTACTAATAATAGTTTATTAGAAGAATTAGAAGCTACTAAAAAAGAATTAAATATTTTAAAAGAAGAATTAAATATTTTTATATTTATAATTTGATATCTTTATATTTATCATAAATATCATTATTAGTATTAGTTTCAATAATGATATCAGGTAATTTAATACGTAATTCATCAGGAATATTTTCTAATGTACATTTTTTAAAATTAACATATTTTTCCCAGTCATTAATAATAAATTTTAATTTATAGTCATTAATAGCATTATAGGCTATTTTATTATATTTTTTATTAATACAATAATCATACATATATGTAGTTACATCAACTAAATTTTTTTTTAGACAATTATCACATTTTGAACAATTAAAACCATTATATGCAAAATAATTTTTTTTCAATCCAAAATAATCTAATATAAAATGTCTTCTACATAATTTGAATTCAACATAATTTTTAACTATATTTAAATTTTTAATTTTATTATCATTTATTTTTTGTTTACTTTTATCTTTATCATTTTTAATAACAAAATATGTTCTATTTGCAGCATCTTTATCATAATATAATACAGTATGTGCATCTAATCCATCACGACCTGCTCTACCAATTTCTTGATAATATTCTTCAATTGATGAAGGACAACCAAATATAATAACACATTTAACAACTTGGTCGATACCCATTCCAAATGCAATAGTTGCAATAATTATTTTAGTAGTTGCATCAGCAAATTGTGAATGAACATTTTCTCTTTGTTTTTTTGATAAACCAGCATGATATGATTCAGAACAATTAGGAATAATTTTATTTAATGCATCTGAAATATTTTCAGAATCATCTCTTGAATTAACATAAACAATAATACGTTCATTAGGATATGTATTAATCCAATGTTTTATTAAATTTACTTTCATATTATATTTTTCGTCTTTTTTAAATTTAGGTTTAATTTTATCTGAAAGTTGAGGTAATTCTTTAATATCTAAAAATAAATTAGGTCTATCAAAATTAGCTCTAATAATTTCAGGATTATTTAATTTTAAAAACTTTTCAATATCTGTAATAACTTGTTGTTTTGCAGTTGCAGTAACAGCTAATATTGGAATTTGTGGATATAAATCTCTGAACTCTGCTAATTTTAAATAATTAGGTCTAAAATCATGACCCCAAGAACTTAAACAATGAGATTCATCAACTGCTAAAAATCCTAATTGATTATTTTTTATTAGTTTTTCAACTATATTTAATCCATCTCCTTCAATTAAATATTCAGGGCTCATATAAATTATTTTAATATCACCATCTAATATTTGTTCAATTTCATCTTGTTTATTTGTATTATTTGAATTAAGTGCACTAACAGGAATACCAATATTATTTAATTTATCTTTTTGGTCTTCCATTAATGATATTAGTGGACTAATAATAATCATTGTTTTTTTTGTTACAAGTGGTGGTAAAATATAACACATTGATTTACCATATCCAGTTGGTAATAATCCAATTACATCATTACCTGTTAATAATTCATTAATAACTGAATATTGTTTTTCTTTTAATTCAGAATATCCAAAATATTTTTTTAAAATTTTCGACGCTTTATCTGTCCATAACATAATATTTAGAATTATAGTATTATAATTATAAATATCAGTTTTTTTAATTTTTTCTTTAAAAAACAGATAGTGTATCACTTATTTTCTTCGAAATATTGATATTGTATCATTCATTGCTTCTAAACCACCTATAGTAGTTGCATATGTATCACTATATGATAAAAAATATATATGTATACTAATACCTAAAATAACTAAACATAATAAACATGAACAAATAGAAGGTAATAATACTGGATTTATTGGTGAATTCATATAACTATTATGATTTTTTTTATCATAATAAATAGTAGTGGTACCAACCTGTAAATTTTTATTTAAAGTATCTTTTATTTGATAATGTTTATTTTCATTATCATCATATTCTACATAAAATGAACAATTTGTATTTGAAATATCTTTTATATCACAATTTAAATTATTATCGTTAATATTTTTATAGGTTATTTTACTATTTTTTGATAATTCATATTTATCAAATAAATAAAATATACCACATAATGCTGAAATAAATAATAATGTGAAAATAAATAAACTACCATATGCTTTTAATTTTGCATAAAAACCTAACCCGTCTGCAATACTATCCATATTTAATTATTAATATTAATTAGAAAAATAAATATTAATAAATAATTAATAAATAATTAAAATAAATTAAAATAATTAATCACTATCAGAATCATCAGAATCTGATACAATTTCTGTTTTCTTTTTAATTATATGTTTTTTAATTGAAACAATTGAATCATCAGAATCTGAAGAATCAGAAGAATCAGAATCAGATTGTAATAATTTTGTACTAATAGTTTGTTTACTACTTGTAATATTATTAGATTTTTGTTCAATAATATTTTCAATTTTAGGTTGTGAATTTTCAATAATTGCATACATTTTACTAACTAAAATAGTTTTTTCTTCTTCTAATTTACAACTTAAAATATTACATGCTTCAATATCTTTTGCTAATTTATACCAGGCTTCTTTTAATTTTAAAAATTCTTCATGAATAATTGGGTCTTTTTTAACTGGTTCTTTTTTTACAACCTCTTCTTTTTCAACTTCTACAACAGGTTCAGGTTCTTTAGTTTTACTAGATTTCTTACTTTTAGTTTCTTTAACAGGTTCTGCTTCTTCAACTGGTTCTGCTTCTTTAGTTTTACTAGATTTTTTAGTTTTAGTTTCTTTAACTGGTTCTGCTTCTTCAACAGGTTCCGGTTCTTTAGTTTTACTAGATTTTTTAGTTTTAGTTTCTTTAACAGGTTCTGCTTCTACAACAGGTTTCGGTTCTTTAGTTTTACTAGATTTTTTAGTTTTAGTTTCTTTAACAGGTTCAGCAACTTCAACTACAGGTTCAGGTTCTTTAGTTTTACTAGATTTCTTAGTTTTAGTTTCTTTAACAGGTTCTGCTTCAATAACAGGTTCAGGTTCTTTAGTTTTACTTGATTTTTTACTTTTAGTTTCTTTTACTGATTCAACGGGTTCTACAACAGGTTCTTGAACAACTTCTAAAGTCTTAGCTTTCTTAGGAGGCATAATTTATAGGTTTTTAAGCTCTAAATATAATTATATCAATTTTTTTGAGTTTAATTAATAATATACTTATTAATCAAGTAAAATGAAATTAAAAATAAAATCAATCTAATTATTAATGATTTATAATAACTAATTCCTTTATATTGTAAATAATTATATAATTCATGATTATTAAATAATATAAATAATATAATTAATGTAATATATATATTATTATTATTTTCATTATTTTCATTATTTAAATTAGTATTTTTACTTTTATTATTTTTAATGTTTTTATTAAGTTTTTTATTTTTTTTATTTTTAATAAAATTTTTATTTAATGAACTATTAATAGGTTGATTCATTGTTCCAATTGTATATTTTTTACATTTATTAGATTCACATGGAAATATACTAGCATCTGATAAAAAATTAGTAGGTTTATATGAATCTTCATTATAATTTAAAATTTCATCAATATAATGTGATTTATTATTTATATTATTATTTGTATAATTATTATTGTTAATATTATTTTTTATTGAATTAATATTTGTACTAAAAGTTACATCATTATCAAAATCAAATTCATCCATTATTAACTAATTAGAAAAAATTATTTTATTTACATAATTCATTATATACATATTCTAAAACTCTATATTTATTTTTAACAATAACACGATTATATTCATCATTTTCTTCTTTAACCCATTCATCTTTTGCAGTATATGGTGGTTCTAATTTATATGATAGTTTAATTATTTTTTGAACTTCATCTAATAATAATGACCCTCTAAATTGTTCACTTGCCATAGTAAACCAAAAACATTTAAAAACAGGTTTTTTAATTAAGGTTCCACATGAATTAATATTTTTACCATCAAAAGTTTCATACCAAATATTAATATTATGTTTTAAAAATCCAAGTTCTAATTTAGTATGTCTTTCATCAAAAAATTCTTTTGCAAATAGTTCTAAATCACCTTGTATAATTTTTTCTTCCCAAGTATCACCATCAAATGTTACAATAGTTGTATTTAATCTGGAATCTAAAATATATTTAACATCATTAATACCACAATTAACCATATACATTGATTTATTATTTGATGTAGGTAAATATGTTTTAATTAAAATAGAATTATAATAAACATTTTTTTCTTTTAAATTTAATAATGTTGATACACTATTAATATTATCATTATCGTGAATATAATTACTTTTATTATCATATGTTAAAATATATAATAATTCATATACATAATCTTTAAATTCAGCAATTACTTGAGTTTCAACGTGAACATTAAATACTTTATTTCTATTATTAATATCAAGATATTTAGCAATATCATCTAAATAATTTTCGGCATTTGTTGTAACTACTTGATAAATATCTAAATCACAAATATTTTTTGTATAGTTTGGGTCTTTCCAATCTAATGATGGGTCAATATTTGATGATTTAATTAATAATATATCAAAGTTATTTGTATTTTCTAATATAATCTTAGAATATTCTTCATTTGTAGTCTCAATTTCGGTCATATATAATATAAATATAATTATATATTTAAATATATTATATTACATTTATATTAAATTAACTTATTTTTAAATAATCATAAACATTTTCTATTTTTTCTTTACCTTTAATTAAAATTGGAGATTGAGAAAAATATTTATTTTCATCATTTTCAAAAGGTAAAAAATTAGTTTTATCAACCATATATAAGTACCTTTTCTTTTTTAATTTTAACAATGAATTTTCTTTAATTTCTTTAATTGATAATGAATCATTAGATATTGTTTTTTGAATTTCATCATCACTAAATGAAAATGAATCAATAATTGCAAATTCAGGTTGTGAATAAGCAACTATAGTATTATTATCTTTTGGATATATTTTAGTATCAACATTATATGGTTCTTTTAATGAAATCCATAATTCATTTTTATCTTCTGTTTTACAAAATGTTTTTAAAATATTAATAATTTCTTCAAATGTTTTTTCAATATACCCAAGTTTTTTATATGATGTTATAATCAACTCTTTTTTCTTAATTAAAAATTTACTATCTAAATACTCTAATGGAAATTCTCCATTTATAATTTGTTCTTTATAAGTATCTAAATTTGTTCTAATTATTAATTTTATTTCTTCTAATAAATCAGATTTTATTATAAAATTATTAGTTGTATTTAAATTAATACGTTTTGATGACATTTTATAATGAATATTTGAACCAATACATATATTTTTTTTTTTACTTGATGCTACTTCATTAATTTGTTTATAAAATTCACTTTCCCAATAAATAGTCATTTTTTTTTCAACATCTTTATATTTATCATTTTTTTCTTTTTTTAATTTTTCAAATCTTTCATATAAATTATTTAAATAAGTATCTGATACAATTTTTTGATTAATAATATCTAAATCTATTATGTTAAAATCATTTTTTAAATCATCTAAATTCTTTTTTAATTGACTATTTAAACCAATTATATGACAAATAAAAATAAAATTATCCATATATATTTTCTATTAATATAATATATATAAAATGTCTAAATCTTTATCTATTGATAACGACATTGAGTATTTAACTTGTAATTCCAATTATTTAAATTTTAGTATAGATAAACATATGACTACTAGTTCTATACCTATACCAATTAATTCACCAAAGTCACCACAATGTAGTTTATCACAAGAAAATTTTGATAATTTATATTTTTTTAAATTACAAATTATTTGTAATAATAATGATTCATCATATTTTTATTATAGTGATACAAAAAAACATGCTAATTTAATTAAATCATTAAATAGAATTAAATATGATGATATTGTATCATATGAAATTAGTATTGATTGTTTTGATAATAATTATTATTTAAGTGATACTATTGAACATGAATCTTCATATTATGTTGGTAAAAATGAAAACTTATTTATTGAATTTTCACAGGATGATTTAGGATATGCTATTTGTAATTGTTATTTTATTAATAAAGACCTTGATAATATGTGTATTTCATTACCTAATTAATTTTTATAAAAAAAAATCTATAGATTAATATAAAATACATGAGTGAAGTTTATAGTCAGTCGTTGCCAACAAAATATAATTATAAAATAAATGAAGATGCTAATCAAATGTTTGTATTTGAAATTATTTTAACAAAAAATAATCAAAAAACTAAAACTATTCGAAAAATAAAAAAACATTATTTTGGTAAATTAATTAATGTTGATGAAAAAATTAATTATGATGATATTGAATCTGTTCAAATAAATATGTTTGATGTTAATAATCCATCAAATATTTTAGATGTTAACATAAAATTAAATCATATATCTAATTACACTACTTTTAATAATTCTAGTATTTATTTAGAATTTTATTCTAATATGGAATTATTAGAATGTAATTATAATTTAAAAAAATAAATCATATTTAAAAAAATGTTAGTAAAATTATTTAATGGCAGAATTAAGCGAAGCTTTTGAATGTTTTAATACAGAAAATAAAAATTTTCAAAATATTGATTATTTTTTCACACAACGAAATTTAAAAGAAAGTCATGAATATTTAGATAAAAACATGAATAGAAAAAATAAACATGTTAATATTATTTATAATTTTTTAGCAATTAGTGTACCAACATATAATTTAGTTGATAAAAATGATTTTTTCTTTGATATTGAAATATTTGGTGATTCTGGATATCATTATAAAGGAAATCTTAATTCTTTTAGAGGTGTAATTCCAAATTTAATGATACCATTAAAAGGTGATAAAAAAATATTTGTACATGTTAATTATAAAAATGATGAAAATAATGTAAAAGACTATATATGTTTTATTGAAGTACCTAAACGTTATCAAATTATTAATAATGCAAATAATATTAATAATATTAATAATAATAATGAAATTGAAGTTGAGTTATAATAATTATTTTGGTTTATTTAAATAATTCCATTTTGATGAACAAATTGGACAATTTGGTTGTGTTGAAACCCATGGATTAATACATTCATAATGAAAAGAATGCCCACAACCCCCAGTTACAACATATGAATCAATACATTTTTCCTGAGCGTAAATTGATTCAGAATTTAGATTACATCTACAAATAGTACAATCTGTATTTGAATTTAAGTTATAAACCCATGTATTTAATAATCTAATATTTTTAATTTCAAATTTAGATTTAGTTGAAGTATTACTTTTAGAACTCATAATATTTATAATTCTAAAACTAATATGATATATTTTCATTTTTTTTTAATACCTTTTCATACATCATTTTAAATCCTATCCAATCATATCCTATTATTTTATCAAATAATTCAACACTATTATCATTAATTGTAATAAATATTTGTGTTGGTAAATTTTCAACAGAATATATATTAATTATTTCTTGATTTAACTCTTTATCTACATCAATATAACAAATTGATAATAAAGGCATTTCTTTTAAATTATCTTCTTCTACTATTTTTGATTTTAGTTTTTTACAAGGCCCACACCATGATGCACCAAAATATAAACATATTATATTATTTTTATTATTTAATAAAAAATTATCTAATTCATCTATTCCATTTATTTCTAACATATATAATAATATATTATTATATTTTTATATATTATTTTTATTATTTATTTTTATTATTTATTATTTATTTTTATTATTTATTATTTATTATTTATTTTATATAGAATCAGAATCTGAATCTAATGATGAAAATGATACTAAAGAAGAATCAGTTGTTGATAGTTCACTGTCTGATAAATCATATTTTTTAGTTTTTTTTATTTTACGTTTACCACCTTCTTGTTCTACATCATTTGAACTACTTGAACTACTTGAACTACTTGAACTACTTGAACTATCTTTAGCATCAGATTTAGAACCATCATCAGAACCAGCATCATCATCAGAAGCATCATCATCAGAAGCATCATCATCAGAAGCATCATCATCAGAATCATCAGCAGAATCATCAGCAGCATCATCAGCATCATCGTCATTATCAGCAGCATCATCAGATTCAGATTCTCCTAATGATCTTTGTTCTTTATGTTTATGTTCATCATGTTCATCATGTTCATCATGTTCATCATCTTCAGCATCTTCATCATGTTCATCATCTTCATCATATTCATCATCATCTTCATCACCTCCACGTTGTTCAACAGAACTTTCAGTTAATTTATCAGGTAAATTATAACTATTTTTTTTAGGTTTTTTTCCTTTTCCCCAACGACCCCCATTTTGATAAATTTCTTCACTAGAACTATCACTTAATCTATCAGGTAAACCATAATTATTATTTTCATAAATTTTATTATTATATCCTCCATTTTGTTGTATTTGTTCAATAGAACTATCACTTAATTTATCAGGTAAATTATATGAACCTAATTTTGAACTACCACCTTTCATATTTGAATTTTTTATAAAAGTAAATTTTTCACTAACAGTAACAGTTCCAGTTAATCTATCAAGTTCTAATAATTCATCATAATTATTATTACCACCTTTTTGATTATTTATAGATGAGTTATGAATTCTTGCTTTTAATTCTTGATATTTAGTTTTATATTTTAAATATTTTTTTTCAAATGACATTTATATATAAATATATAGAAAATCTTTTTAAATTTTTAAACCTTTATTATAATAAAATTTTCTATATTATAATAAATGTCACAAAAAGTTGTAGATAAAGTTGCAGATAAAAGATGTGCACCAAATAATAAATTTGAAGATGGTTCATGTTATACTATTGAGTCATTACAAAAAATAGCAACAGCATTTAATGCTCAAGATAAAAATAAAAATAATAAAATAAATATTTCAAATGATAAAAATGAATTATTAAATCAATTAACTAAAAAAATATCAGAATGTCAATCTTGTTGGTTAAGAACTGAATTAGTTAAAAATATAAATGATGATAATATTAATGAAACATTTAGACCAGTTGGACCAGAAGGAAAAAAAGAGTGGTTAAGTACTACAGATATAAATGATGTTGTTGAACAATATCAGGAAAAATATAAAGATTTTGTATTTTTAGGTGCAGTTCCATATGATTTTATGGAATTAAAAATGCTTGGTATTCAAAATATAAATTTAGATAAATTAGTAAAAGATGGTAAAACAAAAATAGGATTAGTTATAAATTTAGATGAACATAATCAAGATGGTTCACATTGGGTTGCATTATTTGCAAATTTAAAAAATAAAGAAATATATTTTTTTGATTCTGTTGGTGATAAACCTGGTAAAAAAATAAAATGGTTTATTAATGTATTAACAGATTATATTTATAATAAAGAAACTAAAGAAAACAATTCATTACAAGTTGGAGGAATTATGAAAATTATTAATAAAATTAAAAATAAACAAGTTAAACAAAAATATATGTCAATATTAGAAAATAAATTATCAGGTATTGATATCAGATATAATCAAAAACAACATCAATTTAAAGACTCTGAATGCGGTGTTTATTCTATTAATTTTATTGTTAGATTAGCAGGTGGTGAAACTTTTGATGAAATTACTAATAATATTACTAAAGATGATAAAATGAATGAATGTAGAGAAACATATTTTAGAAATGTTGTAATAAATAAATAAATTTTATAAACTTGATAAATTAAATGTCAAATTATGATTTAATTTATGAAAATTACATAATTGACCCTTACTATCTTTAAATACAATTTCTAATTTATCTAATACTATTTCATTTTCAAATTTTATTTCCGCATTAGTAACACCCTCATAATATAAAATTGCAAAAGGTGAAGAATTATCTATATTATTTAAATATAGATAAACTTTATCATCTCTTCTTAAATCAAAACATTTTTCAGCTTTATACGAATTATTATCAGAGTATGATATTGTAAAACCAAGAATATTAAAACTTAATGTTGATGGTAAAATAGAAAAATTTCTATCTCCACTAACAATTACTTTTTGTGTAATTTCATCTAATTCAAAAACTAAATTAATATCATTTGTATTTAATGAATCTATTAAACTATTAATATCATATTTCCCACTTTCTAAAATAATTTGTTTATTTTCATTATCAATTTCTATTTCAAATATATTATTAATTTCTTCTTCAATATTATAATTTATATATGGTATAGAATATTTTTCTAATTTAATACCTGTTACATTTTCAATAGGATTAAAATTATATGTATAATATGTTAAACTATTATCACTACTTACATCAATTAAAAAATTTTTTATTTTTGTTTTTGATTCTAATTCTTTTGTTTTTAATTCTAACTCTAATATTTTATTTTCATTTTCTTTTTTTAATTGTGATAATTTTTCAAATTCTTCTGCTATTTCTTTTTTTATTTGTTCAAATTCTTCTTTTTTTGGTTCTGTTTTTAAAATTTTTATTTCTTCTGATAATTTCATATTTAACTTTTTCATTTCATTAAATATATTAATATATTCCTTTTTCTCTTTTTCAAAGTTTTTCTCTTTTTTTTTACTATATACTTCTTCTTGAGCTTTTTGTATAATTTGTATATTAGTCATATCTTTTTCTTTATTTAATTCTTTTTCTCTTTCTTCTTTTTTTATTAATTCAAAATATAATTTTTTAATTTTTTCATTATACATTTGTTCTTCATTATATTGTTCTTGATTATTTGTATAATTTTGATTATTTCTTGTATTTATATATTCTCTATAATCTTGATTATTTTGATTAACTCTACTATCTCTATTATCTCTACTATCTCTGCTACTTATATAATCTCTACCATCTCTACCATCTCTATCATCTCTATTATTTCTGTCATATCTATTATTTCTGTCATCTCTATCATCTCTATCATTTCTACTATCTCTTCTATTATTATCACTATCATTTCTACTATCTCTTCTATCACTATTATCACTATTATCTCTATTATCTCTATTTCTATTTTTTCTTAGATCATTTATATTTGTTGGTTTAATATTATTTAAAGATTCATCATCAAAATGTACTTTTCCTTTATTTGATGGTATTTGAATATTTTCTCGATCATTTTTTAATTTTGATAATCTATCAGAAAATGAACTATTATCTTGTTCATATCTTGTGTCATCAGTTACACCAATATCATAATTATTAATACTCATTAAATCACCAGAATCATTATCAACACCTGATAAAAAATCATTATCAGAATTACTTCTTTTATTTTGCCTATTATTTGAGTAATTATCTGAGTTATTATTTGAATTATTATTAGAGTAGTTATTTAAGTTATTTGAGTTATTTGAGTTATTATTTGAATAATTATTAGATTTATTATTTGAATAATTATCTTCATCGCTTCTACATGATGTAGCTTTAGGTTTTAAAAAATCAGGTATATCTGAACCAGATGGTTTTTTTGATATATAAGCTTCATTATCTCTTAAAAGTTTAACATCATCTAATCTTTGTTTTACATCTTTACCACCTTTACTAAAATTATAATTATTAAATGAAGGTTCATCGGGAATAGAAGGTGCTAATGGTCTAAATAATGAATCTATTTCTGGTTCAAATTGACTTGCTAATTGATGTGTTCTTTTAGCCTCTTCCATGTAATAACTATTCGGACCATGCATTGAATTATTTGGATTATTTTGTTTTGATGGTTGTGCACGTTGTGGTACCTGAACAGGATTTTGAGGAGTTGATAAAAAATCCCTTTCAAATTTTAAACTTGATGGTTCTGGATTTTGTGGTTTTATTTTTTCTTGTAATTCTTTAATAGTATTGTTAAATGAATATAAATTAAATTGATTCAAAATTGTACTAAAATTATTTTGATTTATTTTACTTGAATCTATTTTTTGCCATACTAATTTCATATTTTTTATTAACATTTCTATAATATATCTTTTTTGTTCAGGTGACGAATTAAGTAAATTCATTTTTTGTAAAATTGTGTCATTTAATTTTTTAAGATTATTTTTATCAAAAAACATATTTTGAATATTATCCATTATACATATTTATTTATTTTCTTTTTAATTTAATCGCATTATATTTTTTTAAGTATATAAATATTTATATACTTAAAAAAAATTATATATTACTATTTACTTTTTAACCTTTTTCCCATAATTATTATACTTTTCTTGACGTGTATATGCTGCAAAAGCGGCTGCCTCTTGAGGTCTAAGTCCTACATCAACTCGTTCACGACCATTATTTACTGCATCCCAAAATGATTCATTTTCATCATTTAATTGCTGTTGAATTTCTTCAGCAAGTTTCCAATTACGAGCATCTTGTTCACGACGAGCATCATATACTGCATCCCAAAATGATTCATTTTCATCAATTAATTGTCTTTGAATTTCTTCAGCAAGTTTGCGGTCACGAGCCTCTTGTTCAGAACGAGCATCTGCTAAACTTAATGCTAATGCAAGTTCTAATTCTTCCTTTTCTGTTAAGGTAGTCATTTATGTTATAATTACTTGATTATATTGTATATGTTTTATTTATTATTTAATAAATTCTTATAATAAAGTAATTATAAAATAATATTTTCAATTTTTTTATATTTATACTGATTTTTCTGAATAAACAGAATTATTATCATCTTCTGCACCTTCTACATCTTCTGTACCGTCTACATCTTCTACTTTATTTACATCTTGTATATCATTTAAAACAGTTTTATTATTTAATAAAATATCAGTTTGAGTACCTAATACATTTGTATCACCTGCTAAAATTCTATCAAATGGAGGATAATAAATATCACTTTGAGAATATTGATCATCATTTAATACACCATGTATAATTAATGCCATTTTTGCACCATTTTGTGCACCATCTCTATGTGAATTACCAATACCATAACCAATAAATTTATTTTCTAATTTATCATCTGGTTTATGGTCATGTTTTAATACACCAATAATATATTTTCTTTTATGTGGAGGACCTTCATGATAAATAATATCATATTCAGGATGTTTCCATTCATTAGTATGATGATATTTTAATAAAATATCTTTATAATTAGAATCACAATATAATTTATCACTATAATCAATTAATGTTTCTAATAAATTAGTAATTAATAAACAACATGGTTCAAATCCATTTGATAAAAATAATGCACCAATAAATGCTTCAAAAACATCTTCATGAATTTTATCTAAATTACGACCATTCATATTTTCAATTGATTTAGAAATAATAAAAAACTTCCCTAATCCAATTTCTTTTGACATAATAGGTAAATTTTTTTTATCTTCTAATTTAGTTTGTAACCTTGTCATAAAACCCTCATTCTCATTTGGATATCTATAATATAAATACATTGAAACACATAATTTTAAAACTCTATCACCAAAATATTCATTTCTTTCAAAACTTTTATCAAATAATTCTAATAAATCAGTTGGATTACCTAATTCTTTTTTTGCAGCTTCTAAAATCTCTTGAGGATAAATACTTTTTTTACAATATGATTTATGTGTAAATGATTCAATAAAAACATTAATATTATGTACTTTATCTAATTTTACATTAAATTTATCTAATAATTTAATAATGTCTTGTTCAGAAACTAACACATTATTTAAATTGTAAGGAATTTGAATTGTTTCTTCATCTCCATCATTATTAATTACTTTAAATCCATCGTTCATATAGTTTGTAGCCATTATATATATAACTTATGACTTCTATAAATAAAAAGTCAATTTTTTTATTATTTAAAGATTCTTATATATTTATATTATTATAATAAAAAATGTTTGTTACTTTTATATTTTCAATAAATGATGAAACTCATTTTGGAAAAATAATTTATGGTAGTAATCAAAAAATTACTTATGATGTAATTAAAACTGATGCATTATATATTTTAAATATTACTAATAAAAATAATGGTTTTAACTATTTAACATATAATGACTTTTCTATTGGTATAATAAAAACATCAGATACAATAATTTCAAGTTTAGAAGAATGTAAAAATTTCAAAATATATATTGATAAAACAAGTAATATATATTATTATTATTTTAATAATAAATTAATTAAAACAATAAATACATATGAGTCAGATACGGAAACTAATTCAGATACGGAAACTAATTCAGATACGGAAACTAATTCAGATACGGAAACTAATTCAGATACGGAAACTAAACCAAAATCCGAATTAGATTTAGAAATTGATAATAATTTAGATTAAATATTTTTTATTTTTTAAATTAATATATTTTTGTTTATATTTTAAATATTTTTGTCTATATAAACTTTCAATACAACTTGTACTATCACATCCAGGAGCACCGCATTTACATGTTTTATCATAAGTAGGTTTTATAATTTTATTAATTATATTATCAGGAATTACAGTACTACTATGAAATTTATAGCGGGGTTGAACATCATTTATAATAGTAAAGGTGTATAAACGTTTTTCTTCATTATTTTTAATATTATTGGGGTTAAAAATATCTACATCTAATTTAGCATCAAATAATACAAGAGCATTATTGAATTGAGATTGATCCTTAATTGAAGCTGTATATGGGTAATGTAAATAACTATAACCAGGGATGCTTAGTTCAAGTGGTATACATAATTTATCTAATAAATTAAAGCTAATACTGTTTATTAGTGGTACTTTACTTTGATATACTTTATACCACATTGCCAAACCTTGTTGTACAGTATTAATAACACAAATATTTGTTACTAAACCACATACATCTATTACTAAATTTGATTTTCTGGTTTTTCTATTTTCACTAATAATATATTCAAATAAACCGGTTGTATATTTTTCATCAGCGGGTAAATGAATTAACTTATTATCACTAACTTTTTTATTTTGATTTGAAAGCTCTGTCTCATTTTGCATACGTATGTGATAATTAAATGCAGAATATGATTCATAATCACAATATTGTCCTTTTGTTAATGCAATCATATTAGTATTTGGCACCTTTGTAATATTATTAAGATTTAAATTAGTCTTAGATGGAGTAGATTTATAACTTATATTCTTTGCACCAAGTGCATTGGTTTTTTTTAAACCAATTGTATGCTGTTGTTTAGTATCTGAGTTTAATGTGGTGATTGTTTGAATAAACTCAGGAAATCCATAAAATAAATAAGATAAATCTGTTCCATGAACTTCTTTATCTCTAGGTATCCCTTTTAAAAAATCTTGATATTTTTGGTCTAATGACTTTCCATCAGAACTTTTTAAAATAGAATCTATTATTTCACCTGTAGTTTTTACTACACTTTCACCATTTTTTTTTGTAGTCATATCTCCTAAATAACGTCTATCACATTGACGTGATGTATCTCTGCAATGTGGGACAAAAACACCGTTAGCTGCATCAGTCTCGTGATATAATGATGAATGATATTCTGGATGAAAATCACGAGAAAAAACAATTAAATCATAATCACCACTTCTTATTTGATCACGAATTGCTATAGCTTGATCAATATAACCAGGTAAATCAGAAATGACAGGGCTTGCTAATGATCCGCCTTGAATAAAACAATTTTGAATATCTACTATAACTAAAACTTTAAATGTTTCGGTCATTTTATTAATATATAAAAGATTTAATTATTTTTTTTATAATTAGATTAAATTTTTTTTTTATAATTAGATTAAATATTTTTTATTTTGTATATAAATTGTATTTATTTGAAAAAGAATATTTTTTAATAATTGAAAATAATTTGGTGTATTATTTGATATATCTGAATAATTATATAATGTTTTCCACCATTTATTTTTAATTAAATCATTTGAATGATTAAAAAACTTTTCATGATAATTATGTAATTCATCTAAATATTCAAGTTTAATATTTTCTTCACCTGTTCGATTTCGTAAATGTATTTTTTCAATACATCTTTCTGGTGTTGAAGTTAAATATAAATAATAATGTGTTGGTAAATCTTTAACAATACTTTCAAACCATAAATTATATATTTGATAATTATATGTATCAATTATTTTTTTATCATATAACATATCCAAAAAAATATATTTATCAGAATAAAATGACCGTTCCATTACAATAATTGAATCTGGATTTAATTTAATTATTTTTTTTAATTCAGTAATTCTTGCTAATAATACCATCATTTGAAAACAAAAGCCATATTTTTTTTGATTTTCGTAATATTTTTCTAATAATGTTTTATTATCAGTTGTTATTGTATTCCATATATTAATTGGTTCTTGAAAATAAACTAGTTTATTTATAATATTCATATCAAAATGTTCATCAATTATATTTGTTTCTTTTAATTTTTGAAGCGTATCAATTAATGTTGATTTACCACATCCAATATTTCCATCGATAGATAATAACATTGCCATAATTTATAATATGTTAATTATAAATTAATTTTAAATCAATTTTTTTATATACCAAAAAAAATGTACTTATTTTTTATGATACCATGAACATTTTGGATAATACCATGGGCATTTCAAATAATATAAACCAGATAATATTATAAACATACTTGACATAATTAGGTTATTTACTTGATAGTTTTCAAAATAACTAGTAATAATATTATTTTTTTTCAAATGTTTATCCATTAATGAAATTATTTCACTAATTAATAAATTATAATTTTCTGATTCAAGATTATATGATTCAATATCAATTACTTTTATTGTATTTTCTAAATGTGTAGTATACATATCTAAATGATATTTTTCACATGAAGCTAAATAATCAATAGAAATATTATCTTCTCCAGCTCTCTTTCGTTGATTAATTCTTTCTTTTGATTTAATAGGGTCTGATTTAATAAAAAAGAATTTATGTTCAGGTAAATCTGAAATAAATTCATCAAACCATTTATTGTATATTTGATATTCATAAGGATTAATATTTTTTTGGTCATATAACATTTTAGCAAAAACATATTTATCAGTGTATAAACATCTTTCTGTTATAATAATTGCATTTGGATTTTCTTTAACCGCATTTTTTAACATATTTAATCTTGTTATATATGCCATCATTTGAAAAGAAAAACTATATTTTTCAGTATTTCCATAAAATTTTTCTAAAATTGTAATACCATCATGTTCTATTTTTGACCATTCTTTTACAGGTTCATCAACAAAAACATAATTTTTATTTTCTGATAAACGTTCTTTAAGATGTTTTAATATAGTAGATTTTCCACTACCAATATTTCCATCGATTGAAATAATTAATGACATAAATATAATATCTTATTATACTTATATAATTATAAATCAATTTTTTTAATTAATTATCAGTTGGTGCTATAATGTCTTGAACAATATCTTTATAAGACATCATTCTCATACGGCAACAATAACGTCTTAAACCTAAACTTAGTAATAGCTCTTGTTTTTGTTTAGATTTTTCTTCTTCAGTTAATTTTGGATTTGAACATATTTCAGCTTGTTTAGTTTCCCATTCTAAATTCTTTTGACCCAAAAAATAACCACATGTAGGACAAGTAGGATAAAGCATTATTATAATATAGTTTATTTTTTATATTATTTTATTTCAAATTTTTTTATATACTATTATAATTATGCAAAAAAATAATACATTTAATCCTGTTAAATTTAACAATGACTTTAATAGTAAAGAAGCAGAAGAACAAAATAATAATAATATTAATAATAATATTAATTTTGACCAAGATATTATTACTAATCAAATATTACCTCATAAACAACCTGTTGAAGATATTATTATTGGAATAAGAGATTTATTTTTTATTATATTAGATAAATTAGAAAATAAAGAAAATCCATTACCATTTATATTTGCATCAGAACAACGTCAATTTTGTTTTTCATTATTTTTAATAATATTTGGTGCTTTATTATTATTTTTAGCTACTCTTATGGTTTCACCAACAAATTATATTTAAGTTGTCAGTGTATCTCCTATAAATTATATTTATGTTGTCAGTGTATCTCCTATAAATTATATTTAGGTTTTCCAACTTCTTGTCTACAAATAGGACATTTATAATTATATTTTTCTAACCATTCATTTATACATTCAGAATGAAAATTATGCTTACACGGTAAACATGAAACACACTGGTCTTTTTTCATTAAATCTAAACATATATTACATTTATCTGAACAATCTTCATCTAAATTATATTTTTTTATTTTTAATTGTTCTTCTTCATCTAATGTACAAATAACATTTGAATTTAATTGTTGATTTTGTGTATTATTTAAATTATTAAATATCATATTTGATAAAAAATTAAATATATCTGTATTAATTTGTTCATGTTCTTCTTCATTATGTTCTTCATCATTTTCTTCATTATATTCATCATGTTCTTCATTATATTCATCGTGTTCTTCATGTTCTTCATCATGTTCTTCATTATGTTCATTATAAATATTATTTAAAATATTTACTGGTGCTTGAATATTAATAGGGTGTTGTAAGCCATTTAACATATTATTTAAAATATTTACTGGTTCTTGAATATTTACAGGATGTTGTAAGCCATTAAAAATATTATTAAAAATATTTACTGGTTCTTGAATATTATCTGGTTGTAATATTTCAAAAACATTTGAATCAATATTAATACCATAATTACTATAAAATTTTTTTAATATAGCATTCGCATTATTATTAGAAATATTTAATTCTATTAAATTTCTTTTTAATAATTTTATAATTTCATATTCATCATCAATTAAATCTTGATAATAAAAGCGTAATGCAAATAAATGTTCAAATTGTTCTTCTTCATTAACTGGTTCATCAACTTGTTCTTCTTCATTAACGTGTTCATTAACGTGTTCATTAACGTGTTCATTAACTTCTTCATCAAGTTCTTCATTAACGTGTTCATTAACGTGTTCATTAACTTCTTCATCAAGTTCTTCATTAACGTGTTCATTAACTGGTTCATTAACTAGTTCATTAACTTGTTCATCAACTTTATTAAATACATCTATTACTACATTTTTAACAATTTGTTCATTAATATATTCATATAAATCACTGTCGCTATCACTATTATATTCATATAATTTACTATCACTATCACTATCAATATTACTATCATTATCACTATCACTATCAATATCACTATCAATATCACTATCAGTTGATTTCATATTTATATATCCATATATAAATAATTTATTCTTATTTCAATTTTTATATAATTATATAATTATAAATATATTTAATTTTAATACAAAAAATCATATATTGATTTAAACACTGATTAACATATTATATAAATGGAATACAATTTTGAAAAAATTAAATTATTATTAAATATTAAATATTATAAAAATTTAATTAATGGGTGTAATAAAAATAATATAAATTCATCATTTTTAGAAAATAAAAAAAATAATTTAATAGTTCAAAATAATAATGATAATAACGTATCAAGTATTGAGAATAACATTACTGAAACTGACATTGTATCAGAAAATATAGATTATTTATATACAAAATCATGGAATAAATTAAATCAAATTCATAAAGTTATTAAAATTAAAGAATATATAAATAATTTAGAAATAAATGAACATGCAAAAGAAGAATTAAGAGAACAATTAATTGATATGATAAAAGATAAAAAAAAGAAAAATAAAGTAAATTATGATGAAGTTAAATGTAAAATTATAAATATTTCATCATTAGTATTTGTTGATGGGAAATATAAAATTGAAGAATAACTTTTTATATAATAAATCGAAGAATAACTTTTTATATATAATAAAATTTTTTTACTTATATAGTTTTATAGTATATTAGTAAAAAAATTGTTAAAAAGAATCATTTATAATATAGTATATAATTATATGGAATCATTAATAAATGAAATTATAGAAAATATAGATATAACTAAATTAACACATAAAAATACACTAGTTTTAGCTAATAATATACATCAAAAACTATGTTCAAAATATGAATGTATATCATATGAGCTTATATTAGAAATATTATTAAAAATGTTAAAACCAAAATATAAATTATCAAATAATGATTTTGACCAAAAATGTTTTAGAGAACATGAAAAATTATTTAAAAATCCAAAGATACCAAGTAAATATAAACATTTAGAAGAACACTTTCAAAAATTATTAGCTTTACCACAACCAGAACAAAAATCAAAAGAATGGTTTGCTTATAGACATAATAGAATTACTGCATCAGATACTGCAGCAGCAATAGATTTAAATCCATACGAACCAGTTGAAAGTTTTATATTAAAAAAATGTGATCCAACACATAAATTTTTAGATAATGAAAATGTATATCATGGTAAAAAATATGAACCTATTGCAACATTAATATATGAACATATTTATAATGCCAAAGTTACAGAATTTGGTGCTTTACCTAGTGAACATCATGAAATATTAGGTGCATCACCTGATGGTATTTGTTCATCAAAAACATTAGATAATAAATTTTGTGAATTATTGGGAAGGATGTTAGAAATTAAATGTACAGTAGGTAGACATATATATACTGCTGGTAGAATTGCAGGACATATTTGTCCTTATTATTATTACTTACAGGTTCAACAACAATTAGAATGTTGTGATTTAGAAAAATGTGATTTTTGGCAATGTAAATTAGTTGAATATAAATCTAGAAAAGATTATTTAGTTGATATGTGTAATGATACAAGACATACAATTGGTACAAATGATGAAGAAATACAAATAGATAATTTAATTAAAAAAGGATTATTATTAAAATTTTTACCAAAACAATGGGAACCTGAATTTGATGGTGATTCAATTGAATGGAAAAGTAAATTTTTATATCCACCTAAATTAAACATGGATGAAACAGAATATGATACATGGGTTATAAATACATTGGATAACTTTGTAAAAAATTATAAAGAATTAGCAGAAACACATTATTATGAAAAAATAGTATATTGGAAATTAGAATCATCACATAATGTTACAATTGATAGAGATAGAAAACTAATGAATGATATATTACCAATATTAAAAGAAACATGGGAATCAGTTAAATATTATAGATTACATTTAAATGAATTAGATAATTTACGTAAAATTGTTGATATTAGAAAAAAGTATAAAAAATTTGATACAAACATAGTTATAAATAATAATTTAGTAAATGATAAAATACTATTTTTAGAAACTCAAGATAAAATTAAAAATACTTTAAAAAAATCAGAAAAAAAATCATTTCCAAATAATGATGAAAATTGTGATTTTATTGACTAAAAAATTAAAAAAAAAATATAAATTTTCTTTATAAAGTTATATAATGGGAAAACCTAAATCAAATAATAAAGTAGATATGATGACTGGGATTAGAAATTTAGCAAAACTTTCTAAAAAAAGTTCTAAAAAAAGTTCTAAAAAATCTAAAAAAAGTTCTAAATATAATCAAGATTCCGATATTGATTTTATGAAAAATCTTTTAAATTCTGAATCTAGTGTTCAACAAAATATGAATAATATGAATAATTATTCTGGTCCTTTAAATGAACAAATGATGGGTCAAATGGGACATATGGGTCAAATGCAAATGCCTATGACTGTAAATCAAATGATGGGAATGCAACAACCTATGAATAATGCTAATATTAGTGCAGATATGATTAATCATTTTGACCAAACTAATGAACATGGATATCCTATTGCACCTAATGGTATTAGTAAAATGTTAGGACAACCTACTAGTCAATATATGCCTGGTATGCAAATGCAAGGTATGCAAATGCCACAAATGCAAATGCCACAAATGCAAGATATGCAAATGCCACAAATGCAAGATATGCAAATGCCACAAATGGGTCAAATGCAACAAATGCCCCAAACTAATTTAATTGGCGGTAAAGTTGATATTAAACATTTAGCAAAATTATATTCACCAAATAAACTTAAATAAATTAAATAACTTAAATAACTTGAATAACTTAAATAAATAAAATAATTAAAAATATTAATATTTTTTAATTATTTGATTTAATATATTTTAAATAATGGTATATTAATTAATTGACTAATAATATATGTATCATCATCTAATTTATTTTCATTACCATTTTCATCAATTTCTATTTTACCAATAGGATAATTTAATTCATAATCATATACAGTTCTTGTTTTATTATAATACCAATAATTTTTAACTTCAGAATATGAACTATCAGAAGTTTTATAAACTCCTTTAATTTTTCTAACTTGTATTTTTATTATAGATGAATCTTTTGAATTAGAACCATTATTAATTTTTTGGTCATACTCGTTTTTATCATTAAATGCAGGACCAATTGGCATATCAAATTGTGATTCTTCATTAAAATGAAAACATTTATATTTTGAACTCATCATATTATGAGCTTTAAATAGTTCACAATCAATTGCAACTTCTTTAATTGCTTCCATAAAAGATATTAAAAGATTATTTTTCTTTCTTGAAATATTTTCCATAACTTCATCTGATGTTTCTTTACCATTTTTTCTAACCATTTTATATCTAAAAACATCAACCTTTCTTTCATCCATTGGTAATCTTGCATGATGACATTGACGAATAGCTCTTCCAATAACTTGTTCGATTCTTACTTCATTCCAAAAAGGTTCCATTATATGAACTTGTCTAACACAATATAAATTAATACCTTCTGCACCAGCTGGTGAAATCATTATAATTTTTGCAAGTTTACCATGTTTATTTAATTCTTCATTAAATAATTTTTTATTAATTTCTCTTTGTTCTTTATCAATACTACCATGATATTCAACATATCTAAAATAATCATAATCATATTTATCATCTAATTTTGATATATTAAATTGTTCATCATTTTCTAATCCAATAAAACCAAAAAACTGTAAATAAATTTTAAATATATGTAATCCTTCCATTTCTACATAATTTGAATAAACTAAAACAGGACCTTTTGATTTTAATATATTAAAAATTATTGTCATCATTTTTGGAGAACATTTATATAATTCTTTAAAAAGTGTTGATTTTTTTTCAGATTTTTCTAAAAATGTACTAAAACTAGAATTATATTTTTCTTTAAAATTTTTAATATCATCTTGCATTGTATGTTTATTATTTTTATCTTTACGATGAAACTCTTTAAAATAATCTAATGTTTCATTTACATATGATTTAATAGCTTTTACATAATCTGCCAATTCTTTATTTTTTTTTATTAAATGAACTTTACTATTTTTTTCATTAGCTTCTTCTATAAATGTTGCTTCAGTTTCTTTTATTCTAAATTTACCAGGTCTTGGTCTTTGTTCACCATTAACTTTATCATTTACATTTGGAAATACAAAATTACATGCTTGACGTGTATATGCTCTATATGTTGACATTTTATCATCTCCTACTTTACCTCTTGACATTTGTCTACTTATTTTTTCTTTTTTCTCTTCAATATCTTCTAAATAATTATATGTTTCTTCTTGATATGATTCCATTACAATATTTTTATAATGTGTTACTTTTGAAGCATATTTATCAGGTGTTGCACCAATATAATATGAAACTAATCCCATTATACGACGTTGAAATTGATTTTTTGTTTCTTCATTTAATGATGCAAAATTGGATGATGAAATATACATTTGACTAAATATTGCTTCACTTGTGGGAAAAGCACCAGGTCTTAATAAATTAAATATTAATGCAAGTTCAAAAGGATTATTAGTTGCCGGTGTTGCTGATAATAACATAATACGATTATTTTTATTTTCTTTTTTTTCTTGTTGAATATAATCATAAATTACTTGAGCTCTTTTTCCTTTTTTACTAGAAACATTATTATATACATTAGTTATAAATCTTTGAACTTCATCAATTATAAATAAAAATGGTTTTGAACTATCTGCTTTTTTTATTTTTTCTAAAAATTCTCTATCTGCAAATGGTGAATCATAGTGAACAAATGTAAGATTTTTCATACGGTCTTCAGTATTTTCTTTTGATAACCATTTTGATAAATCTTTTAACCAAGGATCTTTATGTAATGCTGCTGGCATTATTAAAAATACATTCCATTTAGGTGTGTAATTATATAATACATTGTATACATTAATTGCTGTTACAGTTTTACCTGAACCTAAACCGTGATAAACTAATAAATCTTTAAAAGGTGATCTATAATCTAAATATGAACCAATGAATTTTTGATATGTTGTTAAATCATCAACTAATTTTTCATTACATGGGTCCTCTCCTTCTTTACGAATAATTTCAGGTAATAAAAATTTTTTAAAATTTTGCATTATCCAAGTTGGAAAAATTCTACCATTTTCTTCTAATACAATATTATCTGATTTTTTATAGTTTTGTTCTGTTGTATTATTATTTTCTATATTCATAATATATGAATTTAGAAATTAATAATATTTAAATTATTTAAATTATTTAAATTATTTATTAAAGGTGTAATTTATAAAATAAATTATTAAAATTATTTATTAAAATATCTTTTTTCACCAAAATATATTGGTTTTATTCTGAAAATTGACCACAAATTGTACATCTAAATCTTATATTTCCATCCCGATCTTGACCACTTTGTACCCAATGATGAATACACTCACCTTCTGCACCTCCTTTCATATTTTTGGCACCTTTTTTAGAGCCTTTTTTAGAGCCTTTTTTACCACCGGTCATTTTAGATCCTTTTTTAGATCCTTTTTTAGAGCCTTTTTTAGATCCTTTTTTAGATCCTTTTTTTCCACCAGTCATTTTAGAACCTTTTTTAGATCCTTTTTTAGATCCTTTTTTAGATCCTTTTTTAGAGCCTTTTTTAGATCCTTTTTTAGATCCTTTTTTTCCACCAGTCATTTTAGAACCTTTTTTGGATCCTTTTTTAGAGCCTTTTTTAGAGCCTTTTTTAGATCCTTTTTTGGATGATTTTTTAGATCCTTTTTTAGATCCTTTTTTTCCACCAGTCATTTTAGAACCTTTTTTAGATCCTTTTTTGGATGATTTTTTAGATCCTTTTTTAGATCCTTTTTTAGATCCTTTTTTAGAGCCTTTTTTTCCACCAGTCATTTTAGAACCTTTTTTAGATCCTTTTTTGGATGATTTTTTAGAACCTTTTTTGGATCCTTTTTTCCCACCAGTCATTTTAGAACCTTTTTTAGATCCTTTTTTAGATCCTTTTTTAGAACCTTTTTTGGATCCTTTTTTAGAACCTTTTTTGGATCCTTTTTTAGAACCTTTTTTAGAACCTTTTTTACCACCAGTCATTTTGGATCCTTTTTTAGAGCCTTTTTTGGATGATTTTTTAGAACCTTTTTTGGATCCTTTTTTAGAACCTTTTTTAGAACCTTTTTTACCACCAGTCATTTTGGATCCTTTTTTAGAACCTTTTTTGGATGATTTTTTAGAACCTTTTTTGGATGATTTTTTAGAACCTTTTTTGGATGATTTTTTAGAACCTTTTTTGGATGATTTTTTAGAACCTTTTTTACCACCAGTCATTTTTTTGGATCCTTTTTTGGATCCTTTTTTGGATCCTTTTTTAGAGCCTTTTTTGGATGATTTTTTGGCTTTTTTACCACCAACCATACTATTTACATCAACTTGTTCTTCAGCTAAATTTAATAAGAATTCTGATTCAGAAACAAAATCTTTAGACATTATATATATATTAAGTTATATATTTTTTTTAAACTAAATTTTTTTTTATAATTATTTTTTAATAATTATAATTTAAATAATTAAATAACTTGATTACCTGATGAATTTGAAAATTTAAATTCTGGTATTTTACCTGGATTTCCAGATGGTTCATATCTAAAATTTCCTTTTAAACCTTTTTTATGTTTTTCCATCATATCAAGTCTAGATTCTCTTATAGGATCATATGGTGTTCCTATACATTTAATAATAAATTCTTCAAATGGTGTTTTATCAAGAACAGTTTTATTATGTTTATCCAAATATGATATTTTAGCTTTATTTATATTATATATCATCAATAAATAATTATGTTCTTCAATTTCATTTTTATTTATAACATGATAATTATAATTTGATAATAAATATAAATAAACTAATTGATAAGAACCAAATAAACATTTCTTTTTTGTAGATTCATGATGAACAATACACCTATTATTATTACCATATAATTTTAATATTAATATATCATCGCAATAATATTCAGTTCTTTTATCAAAAAATTCAAAAAATGGATAATATTTTTTATATGATATTTTATTATTTGGAAATATTTTTTCTAATTTTTTATGTATATATTTAGCATCATCAATATAATTAGTTGATATTAATTCATAATAATCAATATCTATTTTTTTATCATCAACTTTTTGAACATAATAATTATATGCATATTTACCAATTACTATTAATTTTGAATTATGAATAATATTTTTACGAACTTTATCTATTATTTCATTATCTGTTTTTTTTATTTTAAAATTTTTATTAGATGGTTCAGTATTTGGATAATATCTATATAATTTTAAATATCTATTAAATGATTTGTCTAATCTCCAATACGATGTTAAAGGGTCTGTAAAAACACGAAAAATATCAATATATAAAAACATAGGATGAGCATATAATAAACCATTTAATTCTAATTTTAAACATTTATCACAAATATTTTTAGCTAGATATGAAATATCACAATAATTTACAAAATTTACAAATATTTTATAGGTACCGTCATGAATACCACCTTGTATACTTATATATTTTAAATTTTTTGATTTTAAAAAATCTCCTAATTCAACTGCATCTTTTATTGGTTCATAAGAATAAAATTCTATATCAGCAATATCGATTTCTTTGTAAAAAGTTTCATCTTTATTTTTACTTTTAATTAATTCATTTTGTGCCCAACCACCATAAATTATTCTCTTTCTTGATTTTATAAATTCTAAAATATAATTATATACAGATTTGCTTTCTGTTAATGTTGGTTCATAATTTTGTTTATATGTAAGCATTGCTTCATCCTGTATTTTACCAATATTTTTTTTTACATAATCTATATCTTCTATACGATACATTTAATTAATTTATTATAGAAATTATATTTAAAGTTTATTTTATATTAAATAATAATGGCAAAAATTTCATATGTTAGCTTTTTAATTAGTTCAACAAGTTTATATGTTCAATTATGTATATTAAATCCATGGCATCAACATATTTCAAATCAAGTAGAAAGATTAGAAAATAAAATAGACAAATTAATTGTTAAATAAATAATAAAAGTAAATAAATAATAAAAGTAAATAAATAATATATATTTTTAAAATATATATATATTATATATTATATATGTCTTTTCAAAAAAAATATTTAAAATACAAAAAAAAATACTTAGAATTAAAAAATCAAATAGGTGGTGTCAGGTGTGATATTAATCTTATTAATTTTACATTAAAAATGAATGAAATTAAAGCATTAATTTTAAATAAATCGAATAAAAAAATATACCCAGCATACGAATATAATATTATTAGAGAAATTATGGACTGGTTAAATAGTTTTAGTGATATTAATGAATCATGTGATGATATTTCATCTAAACAACTTATAGCAATTTTAAATGAAGTAAAAGTATTACAAGAAAATGATAAAATAGATTTTTTTAAAAAATATCCAGAATGTTTATCTAAATTAAATGAAACAATTTCTAAAATACAATCTCTTGAAATAATTATAAAACAAAAAGAAGAAGCTATAAAAAAACAAAAAGAAGAAGCTATAAAAAAACAACAAGAACTTGAAGAACAAAAAAAAAATGAAGCAATTATAAAAAAAGCAAATAAACAACAACTAATGCTTGAAAAGGAACATCAATTAATGCTTGAAAAAGAAAAACAATTAATACTTGAAAAAGAAAGAAAAGAACAATTAATTCTTGAAAAAAAGAAAAAAGAGGAAAAAGAAATGGAACAAAAAAGACAATTAATACTTGAAGAAAAGGAACAAAAAAGACTATTACAAATAGAAACTAAAAGAATAAAAAAAGAAAATAAACAAATGAGTGAAGAAGATATTGAATCAAATAACTATAAAATTGAAAGTAATAAAATTAATAATGAAAATAAACAAATGAGTAAAGAAGATATTAAATTAAATATTGAACCAAGTACTAATTCAGATACTGAATTTTCTGATGAATTAAATACTATATTTAATTTAAAAAAAGAAGTATCATTATCATTATCTCAAGAACACGGTGAATTTTTAAAATTACCACAAGTTAATTTATGGGAGATTTTGTCAGAAACTGATAAAGAATATTTAAGTATTATAATGTCAAATGATTTAATTAATAAATCTATTAAACTATTATTTTCAAATATATATAATGATTATACAGAAGTACTTAAACACGATATAAATTTTAATTATTATCGATTTATTTGTAATTTTATAATAATATTAATTGGAATTTTAAATTACAAATTAAAACAATCTGGAAATAATATAAAATTTGTATTAAAAGGTGGTAAAGCTATACAAATGCTAATTTCAAAATATAATATGAAATTAAATATTTTATCAGATGATATTGATATATTAGTTTTATGTAATGACACATATAATAAATTATATGTGAAAAATATGGCAGAACAATTTGCTGGTATTATTAATATATATATTAATAATTTTTTTATTTTGCCAGCAATATCAATATTAAGTCCAGAAGAAAATATGTATAATAAAAATATTATAAAAATTAGTTTTATAAAATATGTAAATGGTAAACACAATGGTTTTATACCAATATCTGATATTGATTTTAAAGAACAAGAAACTGATTTTTTTAAAAATTTAGAAGAAACATCAAAATACTATGTAGTTAGAAAACCAAAAATATCAGAATATAAATTTGAATTATTATATTATCATCAAACAATTGATTCTTTTATTGATGAGAAAAAGTTTTATTTAAATAAATACTTAGAAACAATACAACATACAAGTAAAGGTGAAGTTTGTGATTGTAATAGTATAACTCATTCAATGGATTGTAAATTTGTTTGTAATGACAGAGATAGAATGATAACTAAATTTAATAAATATATTATACCATTTGAAAAAAGATGAATTAGTAATTATTTAAAGTATAGTTACTAATTATTTTATGGGCGTACCAAAGTTTTTTGCATGGTTATTAAGAAAATATAAAAATAAAGATATTGTTTTTCAAAAACAAACTAAGAAGTTAGACTGGTTATTAATAGATACTAATTGTTTAATACATCCTACATGTTTTAAAGTATTAGCAGAAGAACAAACATCTAATATGGAAACATTAGAAAAAAAAATGGTCAATGCTGTTATTGAATATATAGAAAAAATAATTAATTATGTTGAACCTCAAAAAGGAATATATATAGCCATTGATGGTCCTGTTTGTGCAGCTAAAATGAAACAACAACGTCAACGAAGATTTAGGTCAGTACATGATAAAGCATTATTTGATAAAATAAAAGAAAAATATGGACGTGAAATTGGTACATATTGGTCAAATAGTGCTATCAGTCCAGGAACACCATTTATGAATAAAATACATAATAAAATTTTAGAATGGTCAAGGTTAGAACAAAATAAAAAATTTAAAATAATTTATTCAAGTGCAAATACTCCAGGTGAAGGAGAACATAAATTACTTGATTTTATTAAAGAAAATAAAAATAAAAATATTGATAATTCATATGTAACATATGGTTTAGATGCTGATTTAATATTTTTAATGTTAGTTACTAATTTAAATGATGTCTTTTTATTAAGAGAAGCTCAAGAGTTTGATAATAAATTATCAAAAGATGTTTTAAATTATGTATCAATTTCGTTATTAAAAGAATCTATTGCTGAATCATTTTCATTAGATTTAATTGATAAGGATAAAATATCTAATGATTTTATATTTTTATGTTATTTTTTAGGTAATGACTTTTTACCACATTTATATGCATTAGATATTGGTAAAAAAGGTATTGAACATATGATTAAAAAATATAGTGAAACATATAATGAAACATTAGAATATTTATTAGATTGTTCTACTAAAATACCTAGTATTAATCAAAAATTTTTAACTAAATTTATTGAAAAAGTATCAGTTGAAGAAGAAAGTATTCTTATTGAAAATATGAATCATCGTAGATATGCTAAGTGTCAAAGTGATGACCCATATGATAGAGAAATGTTTAAAATAGAAAATGTATTATTTAAAGTTGAAGACCCTATTGGACTTGGTGTTGATTCATATTATAGATTTAAATATTATAATCATTACTTTGGTGTTGAACAAGATGATATTGAAGATTTTGTTAAAGAAATGGTTAAACAATATTTAACAGGTATTAGATGGGTGACTAACTATTATTTTGATACAAATATTAATTGGGATTGGTTTTATCCATATGATTATCCACCATTTTTATCAGATATTAATGAATATTTAATTAATATGAATGAAGTTACTTTTAAAAAAACTAATCCTATTACACCTTATGAACAATTATTAGTTATATTACCTCCTCAATCATCATTTTTATTACCAAAACCTTTAGCTAAATTAACAACTAATCCTAAATCATCATTAGCACATCTATATCCATTAGAATTTCAAGTTGATTTTTTATATAAACATAGATATTATGAAGGCATTCCTAGATTACCTGAATTAGAAATAAATTTAGTGAAACATACATTTGCTAAATATGCAGATGAATTATCAAAAGAAGAAAAAGAACTAAATAAACTTAAAGATAATTATTATTTTAATTAAATATTATTTATAAATTAATTAAATTTTATTTATAAAAATTTTTACTGGATATTTTCAAGGCGCTCTCTCCCTCCCATATCAAAAAAAGTGAATTCATTTTTTTCACTATAATTCACTTTATAAAAATTACTTAAGGATAATATTTCTTATATAGTATATATGACAGATAAAGTGAATTTACACGTGATGTATAGTTGTAATATATGTAATAAAGATTATGCTAGTCAAAGTAGTTTATGTAATCACAATAAAAAATTTCATCAAAATAATAATAAAAATAATACTGATACGGTAGCGGTAAGTAACGGTTTTTTATGTAAAAGTAACGGAAAAATAGTAAATAGTAACGGAACATTAAATTGTAAATATTGTAATAAAATATTTAAATCTAAACAAAATAAATATGAACATCAAAAGAAAGTATGTGAACCTAAATTTTTATCTAAAGAAAATATTGAATTAGAACAGATAAAATTAGAGAATGAAAAATTAGATAAAGAAAATAAACAAAAAGAATTAGAAATTATACTAAAAAAAGAAGAGGCTAGAATATTACAATTAAAATTAAAACTACAACAAGCAGATAAAGTTGATAATATTACTTTAAATAAACTAAATAAAATGTTATTAAAACATAATAATCGTATTAAAAATTCAACAGTAAATTCTCATAATACACAAAATATAAATAATATACAAAATATTCAAAATAATTTTCAATTAGTTGGATTTGGAAAAGAAGAAATAACTGATATATTAACTAATAATGAAAAAAAATTAATTATGAATTCTAAATATGGTTGTTTAGAAAAACTAATTGAAATTGTTCATTGTGGTAAATATAATCAGTTCAAAAACGTTATTTTAACTAATATGAAAGACAATTATATGTATAAATATGATGATGTAAAAGGTTGTTTTGTTTTAGGAACTAAATCAGAAATAATGAATTCCCTTGTAGATGGCAAATTATTTGATTTAGAAGTAATTTATAATGATTTACTTGAAAAAAATAAAATTGATGAAAAAACTAAAAATTGTATTGAAGATTTTGTCAATAGAATTCAATACAATGACGAAAAATTTACAGATATTGAAGGAAAAGAACACCAAAATTATAAACACTATAAAATTAGTGAAATAAAACTAATATTATTTAATAATCAAGATAAAATTACTAATGATATATCTTTATTATTATCTACATAAAACATAAAAAACATAAAACATAAAAAACATAATAAAATTAAACTCATAAAAATTGAATTTAATATAATTAATTTAATAATATTAAATATAATATGGATGATATAAAAAAATTAAGTAAAGATGATTTATTATTAAAATGTAAAAACTTAAATATATCTGGATGCTCTTCTAAAAATAAAAGTCAACTTATTGAACTTCTTGAAAATAAATTAATTCAAATTATAGATGAACCTGAAATTAATAATATAAAACCTGAAATTAATTATATAAAACCAATTATTAAATGGGTAGGTGGTAAAACACAAATTATAAACCAAGTTATTGAAAATTTTCCAACTGAAATAAATAATTATCATGAACTATTTTTAGGTGGTGGTAGTGTTTTATTAGCTTTATTACAAAACGTTGAAGCAAAAAAAATAAAATTAAATGGTAGTATTAATGCTTATGATATTAATGAAGCATTAATAAATTTATATAAAAATATACAGAAAAAACCAAATGATGTTTTAACAGAAATTAAAAAAATTATTTGTATATTTACTGATTTAAAAGGAACTGAAATTAATAGAAAACCTAAAACATTAACAGAAGCTAAATCATCACAAGAATCATTTTATTATTGGATTAGAAGTAGTTTTAATAAGTTAAATAAAGAAGAAAAAAATTCACCATTAGGAACAGCATATTTTATTTTCTTAAATAAAACTTGTTTTCGTGGTGTATATAGAGAAGGACCTAATGGATTTAATGTTCCATTTGGACATTATAATAATCCTGAAATTATAAATGATGACCATATTTATACAATATCTAAATTAATTAAAAATGTTAATTTTATTCATTCTGATTTTTCTAAATCATTTACTAATATAAATACTAATGATTTTATATATTTAGACCCTCCATATGCACCAGAAAATGATAAATCATTTGTTGGTTATACTGCAGGTGGATTTAATCTAGAACAACATGAATTATTATTTTCATTATGTAAAAAATATAAATTTTTGATGAGCAATGCAGATGTAGATTTAGTTAAAAATAGTTTTACTGATAAAAAATATAGTATTAAAATAATATCTTGTAAACGCTCTATTAATTCAAAAAATCCAGAAGTAAAAACAAATGAAGTTTTTATTAAATCTTATTAATTTCATTTATTTAATTTATTCTATTTGATTTATCCAATTAAATTTGTATTGTTATAAACTTAAAAATAAATTATCAACATAAAAATAATTAACATAAATTATAAACATCATATTTTGCATTATCATAACCTATTTTAATTAATTCATCACCATAATTAAAATCTAATGATGAATAACCTGATAAAGTACTAGAATCACAATACCACATATATATAACACCTCTTGGTTTTTCACAATTTACATTTGCTTTATAGATTTGATTATTAAATGTACTAGTAACAATATCAATATTACGTTTTACAATATCTTTAAATGTAACAATATTATAATTAGGTTTAATTCCATTACTAGGTGTAATAAATGTTACATTAATAAATTTATCAGATGTAATATCTGTAATAATTTCATTAAACATTTCTCCACCATCAACATATAAATAATTATTAAATTTAATTGGAGGAAAAACAACAGGAATAGCACTAGTTGCCATTAATAAATTAATTTGTTGTTCATTATTTAGTTTATGATATTCATAAATATCTAAATGAGCAGTATTTAAATTTGTAGAACCAATTAATGTTGCTTGATTTGTAGAACCTAATTTAGATAATGTTTTAGTAATAGTTTTTCTAAGTGGTTCAGTATTTAATAAACTAACATTAGTGTTAGGAAGTATTTCAAAAACATTTCTATTTTTAAGTTCAGTATATATATTTTTAACTTCATAAAGTCCTAAATTTAAATTATCAAAATGAGAAAGAAAACCAACATTTAAACCACCAGCACTAATTCCTGTATAGACATCATATTTTTTATTTTCCATTGAATTAATTTTGTCTAATATTCCAATTTCAACAGCTCCGAAGGAACCGCCACCAGATAATGCAAGAACATTATAAGTATTTGCATTTATATTTGTATTTATATTATTAGTATTTATATTATTAGTTATGCTAATTGCATTAATTGTAGTAACAGATAAAGTAAGTAATAAAGTTAATAAATTATATAACCCCATTTATTAATTTTATTTAGATAATTTATTTTTATATAGTTATATAGTTATATAATTTAAAAATCAAAATCAACAATAAGTGGATAATGGTCTGAATTATATGTTCCGCAATATTCAGGATATGTATAAATCCATACATCTTTAATATGATTATATAAATATGGAGTCATAAGTATATGGTCAATCATTGAAAATTCAGTAGAAACACTAGTACAATCAGAATTTTTATCCCACCAATCAGTTTTACGTTCTGATTTTTCAATAAATGATGTAGCAGTATATAATTCATTACCTCTAATAATATCAACAACTTTTGATATAGGCATATTATTATTTGCATCACTATATTTTTCATCAAAATCATTAAAATCACCCATAACAATAACTTCATTACCTAAATCTAAATACTTATCAACTTGACTTCTAATAATAGTAGCTTGTGCTTCACGTTCAGCACATCTAGTAGAATCAGTAGGATATGCTAAAAAATGAACACCAATAATAGTAAGAGTAAAATTATTTAATGGAAATGAATTAATATAATGTTTAGAAACACCAGATGAACCAGTACTAGTACATCCACATTTTGAACCAGATACAGGATAATTATATCTATCTTCAGTTCTTAATAATGTCATTGGTTCAGATAATTTAGTAAGAACACCAACATTTTGACCAGTAGATGTATCAGTACCTTTAATTAAATGAGAATAATATTTATAAATAGATTGGTCAGCAACCATGTTTAATTCATTAACACCTTCAACTTCACAAAAATTAATATAATCGGCATTAATATTATTAATATTAGTAGCAACAACAGATAAATGTTTTTGAGCTTCAGTTTGGTTTGACCATGTACATCCAGAGCCAGGACAATTTTCATATTGGTCAATAAATAACCATTCAGCGTTATACTGAGCTAATCTAAAAGAATTACATAAAGATAATAAACTAAATACTAAAATAGAACTTAATTTCATTAATTAATTATATAAATTTATTTTTATATACATTAAATTTTTCTAGATTAAAATATATGGAAAATACTATTGGTAATATAAATAATAATACTATTGGTAATATAAATAATAATACTATTGGTAATATAAATAATAATACAATTGGTAATATAAATAATCGATTATTATTTATTGATAATATTCGAGGTATTGCATTTATTTTTATGGTAATACAACATATATTTTATTTTTATGATGTATCTACATATTATGAGACTAATTATGCAGATAATTTATTAATAAGTATGTCTGGAACAATAGCAAGAACAATATTTATAATATTATCAGGTTATTCATTAGCTTTATCATATAAAAATAATGAAAAGAAAAAGAATAGATTTAAAACACCAATATTAGTATTAACACATGCAATGTTATTAAGTTGTATTACATGGTTTTTATATCCAGAATTTTATATTAGATTTGGTGTTTTACATTATATTAGTTTATCAACATTATTATTATCATTTATTGTTTCATATAAAAATTCATATACTTTTTTATTACTTTTTTTATATATATTAAATAAAAATATACCAAAGTTTAAAAATAATATAATTAATTTAATACTTGGTACTGAAAATAGATATAATATGATGGATTATTTTCCATTATTAAAATGGTTACCATATTCTATACTGGGTTTAATTTTATTTAAAAATAATGAAAATTTTAATTTAAAATTTTTATCAAATGAAAATATTTTAACAAATATTGGAAAAAATAGTTTAAATTATTATACATTACATATAATAATTTTATTATTTTTTTACAAGTATTTAAGTTTAAAAGAATAAAAAATATATATATTTAATTAATTAATTATATGGAAACAAAAAAATACAATTTTATAAGTGATAGATTAAATACAATAGATGGTTTATTATCAACATCACATATTGATGCTATTGTTGACTTTAAAAATACTGAAGAAGAAGATATATTAAATAAATATTTTAAATCAGACGATATTAGAGAATTAATGCCAAAAAAATTTTTAGATTTTAACACAGCAATAAACAAATTGGGTGGAAAATTATTATATATAAAAAGTGGTTCAACCGGTCATACATTTAAAGGTGTTTATCCACCTGAAGAAAAAACAAAACAACCATATGCTGTAAAAATAGTTGCTTATCCAAAAAAAGAAAACTATGGTGATATGTATAATGTAAAAAGACCAGAGAATGCAGAATTATTAATGATAAAACTATTAAGTCAGTTTGTTATAAAAAAACAAACACCTCATATAGTTTTACCAATGACAACATTTAATACAAGTTTAAAACCATTTTTAGGATTATCAAAAAATGATTTTATTAATAATAAAAGATATGACCAATTTTTAAAAAGATGTGAAAAAGGTGAATATTATCAAAATGTTTCTGTATTAATATCAGAATGGGCTAATGCTGGTGATTTATTAGATTATATAAGAAATAATTATAAAACTTTTAAAATTAAACATTGGAGAACAATATTTTTTCAGTTCTTATCAGTATTAGCAATTATTCAAGCAAAATATCCAGGGTTTAGACATAATGACCTAAAAGCAAATAATTTATTAGTAAATGAAATATCAATATCATCAACAGATAATAAATATTGTTATAAAATAAATAAACAAATGTATAATGTTCCAAATATTGGTTTTCAAATTAAATTATGGGATTTTGATTTTGCATGTATTCCAGGTATAGTAGATAATGCAAAAGTTGATGCAGAATGGACTGATAGGATTAATATTAAGCCAGAACAAAATCGTTATTATGATGTACATTATTTTTTTAATACATTAACAAAAAAGGGATTTTTTCATGAATTTTGGACTGAACCTGAAATTCCTGAAAAAGTAAGAGAATTTGTAAATAGAATAGTACCTGATAAATATAAAGAAGGAGATTTAGTAAGTGAAAAAGGAAGAATATTAGTAAATGATGAATATTTAATTCCTGATGAAATTATTAAAAATGATCCATTTTTTAAAGTATGGAGAGTTAATTCATGTTAAATAAATATTAAATTCACAATAAATAAATATTAAATTAAATATTATATAATATTAAATTAAATATTAGATTAAATTAGAAACAAATTTTTCTTTTTCAACATTATTTTTATCAATATAAGAATTAAATAATTTTTCAATTGTTTCTTTATTAGTTTTTGCAATATTTGCAGTAGGAGGATAAAATGTTTCAATCCACCATTTAGATGCTTCTACTTGATTATTTTTAAATGTATGATATTTATCTCCAAAATAATTATTTTCTTGAATATATTTAATAATTTCATTAACTTGAATTTGTTCAATATTAACTAATTTAATATTAATAAATTTAATAGTATTAATAAAATCAGTAGGTACTTCAATATCAAGAAAAATATCATTTAAAAATTTGTTACCTTCGCTCATTTCAATAATTTTTTCAATATCAGAAACTAAACTTCTAATATTTTTGTCATCAGGATTATATTTATATTTTTTACAAACAATAAATTTTTCAGATTCAGATGGTCTTGATGTAAATGGTTTATAAATATAGACTTGTTCATATAATGAAGAAAGTATATATAATATTTTAACCATAACCATATTAAAAGCATCAAACATTTTAAAAACTAAATTACCATTTTTATCTTGACAATTTAATGTTGCTAATAATTCCCCTAAATATGTTGTATAATTATTATTATCAGAATTAGCAACAATTAAATTCATATATTTTTTTGATTTAGAAACATCTTTTATCATTTTAAAAACAGAATCTAATTTTTGAGGAGATTGAATTTCAATATTAGAAAGATTTAGTTTAGAAGATTCTTTATTTAATATTTTATCAATATAATTACTAACAGCTTTATCACAATCTGATAAATTAGTATTCATAATTCCAACATTAATTTTATCATTTGAAACAATATTAAAAATATTTAATATTTCCCACATTTTATAAAAATCTTCAGAATATGAATCTGATTTAATATTAAAATATATTTTTGTTAAATTTTGTATAGTATCATTATAATCTTGAATATCTGGTTCAAAATTGTTTACAATATTATAAAATTTTTTTTTACTTTCTATTTTTTTAATTATATTAATTAATGTTTCACGTGTTCGTGAAATATAATAATGATATCCTAATTTAAATAATGGTTGAGTCATACATGGTGATAAAAATGCTAAATCTTTACTTTTTGGAATTATATCATTTACTGGAACTTTAAATGTTAACAATGAATACATTAATATATGTATGATATATTCTATAAATATGTTTTACAATTTTTTTTAAATATATTTTTAATTTAATAAAAATATATTTAAAATATTAAGTTAGCTTATATTAAATTATAATTAATTATATTTAATTAGCTTATTTTCCAAGAATGAAGCCATTAAATTTAACGGCAAGAGCAGCACCAACAAGTTGAGCTAATACATAAGTTACTAAGAGGTTCATTTCCATTTTATTTTTCATGAACATGGCGAAACTTACAGCGGGGTTGAAGTGAGCACCAGATGAGCTAGCACCAAAGTAGATAGCAGCAAGAAGAGTTACGGCTACAGCAATAGGACCAATAGAAGTATCGGTTAAAGTTTGGAGGATAACAGATAAAAAGAAAAATGTTCCTAAGATTTCTACAACAACTTTGACTAAATCCATATATATAAAAGTAAGTAGATTTTTTTTTTTTTATAAATAAATTAAATTTTTTAAACTAAAAATAAAATTTTTTATATAATAAAAATTGAAATTTATATATAAAAGATTTAATGTATTATATATTAATGTCAATTAATATAGAATTAAATGTTAAAGAAATTAATGTATTAGTTTGTACTAATGTTCTAAAAATGTTAGAAAGAAGAAAAATGATAAGTAATTATGAAAAGATTTTTGACCAAATAAAAGATGATATTAATAATAAAGCATCTGTTGAATTTTTATTTGATAACAAAAATAAATGTTCAATTTATCTTATTAATGCTAAATTAACATCAATTGTTCAAGGTACTCCTTTAGATGATTATTTATCATCAAATATTGATGTGCATAAAATAGTAGTGATTAAAGATTGTGCAAAAAAAGTAGTAAAACAAATAGTTCATGATTATAAAAATGCAGAATTCTTTTTTGAATATGAAATGGTTGAGGATATTATAAATAAAGATTTTATTCCTGAACATCAACTTTTATTACCTGAACAAAAACAAGAATTATTATCAAAATTTAATGAAAATGAACTATCAATTATTTTTAATACTGATATGATGTCAAGATATTATGGTGCTCAAAATGGTGATATTTTTAAAATAATAAGACCAACCTTAACTTCAGGTAAAAGTATAGCATATAGACGTGTTCATCAAGGAAGTTGGGATATTTTATTTCCTTAAAACAAAATTATAATTTATAATATAAATTATTATGGAATCAAAAATATTTAATTTAATAAAAAATCATAAATTTAATGAATTAGAAGAAATTTTATTTTCAGATAAAATAAAAAGTTTAAATTTTCATGATGAAAATAATAACTATTTAATTCATTATTTAATAAATTATAATCAATTAGAGCTAACTGAAAAATTATTAAAAAAAAAAAATATCAAATTAGATATTATTGATAATGAAGGTAAAACATTATTATATCCAATAATAAAATATGGATATAATGAGTTTCTTGAAACTTTATTAAAATTTAATAAAGTTAATGTTGGATTTTCAATTATTGATAATAAAGATAAATTAGGTTATACTGCTTTACATTATGCTGTTCTAATGAATAATTTAGAAGCAATAAAAATTTTATTAAAATATGGAAGTGATATTACAATATATGATAATAATGGAAATAATATTTTACAATTAGCATTAGAAAACAATAAAACAGATATATTTATTTATTTATTAGAACAAATTTCTGATTTAGAAATATATACAAATACACATCAATCATTATTACATTTAGCAATTTCATATCAAAATATTAAAATTATTGATTTATTACTAGATAAAAATATTAAAATAAATGCTAGAGAAACAGATTTTGGAGCATCAGTATTACAATATGCTATAGTAATAAATAATTTTGAAATATGTAAAAAATTAATTGATAAAAATATTGATATTAATTTACAAGATTATCAAGGTAATACAGCTTTAATTCAAGCAATTAATGAAGAAGCACCTAATATTGATATTATTAATTTATTAATTAATACAAATGATATTGATTTTAATATTTCTAATATTGAAGGTGATACAGCTTTACATGTATTATTAAGTAAATATGATAAATATAAAAATATTATATCAAAAGAAAATTTTGAAAAAGTTATAAAAAATACTGATTTATCAATACAAAATAATAAAGGTAATACACTAATTCATTTTCTTTTAAAAAATAACTTATTTATTAAATTTGAAAATATATTAAAAGAAAAAGAGTTAAATATTTTTATAAATAATTTAAAAAATGAATCATGTTTTGATTTAATTGATAATGATATTAAAAAAATAAAAATAGTAATAGATTCATATTATAATACACTTTTACAAAATAAATCAAAGTTAGTTTTAGAATGGGAAATAAAATGTGCAGATAAAAAAGATAGTGAATTAATATGTAAACAAAAAATTAACGATATTATATTTAATGAAAAACGTTCTGTTCCTCACATTAAAAATAACATAAAATTAAATATTGATAATGGTATTTTTGTTAATTTTTGTTATTATACTGGTTCAACAATTGATATTATTTGTGGAATGATATTTTTATATACTAAATTTTCAAAGTTAAATTTTAATATTATATTAAATGAAGGATTAACAAAACATGATGTATTAATAAAATATTATGAATCTATTGGAATTGATGATAAATTTAAATTAGGATTAATAAATTTTGAAATAATATGGTGTTTTCAAAAAATTATATATCCTACTAATTTTGATGAAACTATTAAAAAATTATTAAAAACAGCTAAATATATTTCTATTCCCATTGGAATAGAAACATCAGTTGGTTCACATGCAAATATTTTATTATGGGATGTAAAAAATAAAATTATTGAACGTTTTGAACCATATGGTAAATATCATCCTAAAGAATTAAATTATAATCCAAAAATTCTTGATATGTTATTGTTTAATAAATTTAAATTATTTGATGAAAATATTAAATATTTAACACCACAGGATTTTTTACCTATTGTTGGTTTTCAAATATTAGAAATTTCTGAAAATAATAAATGTAAAAGAATTGGAGACCCTAATGGATTTTGTGGAGTTTGGTGTACATGGTGGGTATATCAAAGAATGTCAAATCCTAATATTTTACCATCAATATTAGCAATTGAATTAATTAAACAAATTAAATTAGATAATTATAATTTTAAAACTGTTATTAGAAACTTTAGTTCTCATATAACAATTATGAGAGATAACATTTTAAAATCTAATAACATTGATATTAATGATTGGATAACATCTAATTATAAACAAAATGTATTAGAAAATATTGAAAGAGACTTATTAAAATTAATTAAA
>JACCDX010607045.1_pt1 | contig 42270 bp, 74 predicted proteins | sample 7449681 | NCBI WGS metagenome assembly JACCDX01 (sample SAMN15323450, study PRJNA562643) | freshwater metagenome | isolation source: river surface water | place: USA:Blue River Watershed | collected 2017-08-18
CTCCAGAAGAATACGTGAACCGTGCAGTTGAGTTAGGGATGCCAGCAATTGCCATCACTGACCACGGTACTTTATCTGGGCATAGGGAACTGCACCGTATTGCAAAAGCAAAGGGCATTAAGCCAATACTTGGTGTAGAAGGCTATATGACAACAAATATGGCAGATAAGAGAGCAAAGGCAGATCGTACAGATCCCCTTGACCAAAATTATCATCATATAGTCCTTCTCGCCAAGAACCAACAAGGTTTGGAAAATCTTAATAAGATTAATGAAATTGCTTGGACTGAAGGATTCTTTAGTAAGCCAAGATTTGATTTTGAAACATTAAAGAAATACAAAGAAGGAATTATTGTAACTTCTGCATGTCTTAGTGGATGGATAGCAAAGGCTGTAGAGTTAGACGAACTTGCTACAGCAAAGAAACATGTTTCATGGTTTAAAGAAACATTTGGCGATGACTATTATATTGAAGTTATGCCACACAACCCTGAAAAAGTAAACAAAGGTTTAATAAGTTTGGCAAAATCTATGGGGGTAAAAGTTGTAGTTACGCCAGACTGTCACCACTCTGATACAAGCCAAAAAGAAATTCAAGAAATGATGTTAATCTTGAATACACATTCTAAACTTCAAAAAGATGTAACATACGAAAAGTCTAAAAAGCATAAAGACATGATGGAGCGCCTTGATTATTTATATGGTGCAGATCGTCAAATGTCTTTCCGTTCTTTTGATATCCATCTTCTTTCATATGAAGAAATGAAAGAGGCTATGGCAAAGCAGGGTATTGAAAATGAAGAAATGTTCCAATCTACTATTGATATCTATAATAAGGTAGAAGACTATGACATACAACAGGGGTTAGACTTACTACCTGCACAATATCGCAAACCAGCAGAAGAACTTAAAAAGTTAGCACTAGAGGGTTTGGCAGAGCGTGGATTAGACAAGAATCAAGAATATCTAGACAGGCTTGATGAAGAGTTAGAGATTATTGGAGAAAAAAAATTTGAGCCATACTTCTTAGTTGTTCGTAACATGCTTAACTGGGCGAAGAAGGAAGGCATTATGGTTGGTCCAGGTCGTGGATCTTCCGCTGGCTCATTGCTTTGTTATGCTATTGGCATTACAGATATTGATCCAATTAAGCATGGACTATTATTCTTCCGCTTCATTAACCCTGAGCGTAATGACTTTCCAGATATTGACTCAGATATTCAAGACTCTCGTCGTGATGAAGTAAAAGATTACCTAGTTAGACAATATCGCCATGTTGCTTCTATTGCAACATTTTTACAATTTAAAGATAAAGGCGTTGTGCGAGATGTTTCAAGAGCACTAAACATACCGCTTCCAGATGTAAATAAGGTTTTAAAAACAGTTGATACATGGGACGAGTTTTGTACATCAAAGAATTCTTCATGGTTCCGTGAAAAATATCCAGAGGTTGTAGCATATGGAGATCAACTACGTGGTCGTATTCGTGGTACAGGAATCCATGCTGCTGGTGTTGTAACTAGCAAAGAGCCAATATTTAAGTATGCTCCATTAGAGACAAGAAATGTTACTGGAGCAGATGAGCGTATTCCAGTTGTAGCAGTAGATATGGAAGAGGCTGAAAGAATTGGCTTAATTAAAATCGATGCTCTTGGTCTAAAAACACTTAGTGTTCTTAAAGATACACTTGACATTATTGAAGAGCGACATGATAAAAAAATAGATTTATTGAAGATTGATATGGACGACAAAAATGTTTATCAGATGTTATCTGATGGATATACTAAAGGGGTCTTCCAGTGTGAAGCAACACCATACACTAATCTACTTATAAAGATGGGCGTTAAAAATTTATCAGAACTTGCAGCATCAAATGCCCTTGTTCGACCAGGTGCTATGAATACTATTGGTAAAGATTATATTATGCGTAAGCATGGTAGACAAAATATTAATTATCTTCACCAGATTATGAAACCATTTACAGAAGAAACATACGGCTGTGTACTTTATCAGGAACAAGTTATGCAGGCTTGTGTTCAACTTGGTGGTATGACAATGGCTGAGGCTGATAAGGTTCGTAAGATTATTGGTAAAAAGAAAGATGCTAAGGAATTTGATGAGTTTAAAGATAGGTTTATTAAAGGTGCGTCTAAGCATATTGCTCCTAATGACGCTCTTGATTTGTGGCATGACTTTGAAGCACATGCTGGGTATTCGTTTAACAAGTCGCATGCCGTTGCTTACAGTACTCTCTCGTATTGGACTGCGTGGCTCAAATATCACTACCCACTAGAATTTATGTTTGCATTATTAAAAAATGAAAAGGATAAAGATGCGAGAACTGAATATCTTATTGAAGCGAAAAGAATGGGTATTAGCATTAAATTACCTCACATTAATGATTCGGATATTGATTTTAAAATTGAGGGTAAGGGTATTAGGTTTGGACTCTCCGCAATCAAATTTATCTCTGATAAGATTGCAGAACGATATATATCATCACGACCTTTTAAGTCTTTTGGAGAAGTTGAAGAGTTCACGTTTACTAAGGGAAATGGTGTAAATTCTAGAGCACTACAGGCTATGAATGCTATTGGTGCATTAACTTTTCCAGATAATCCAGCAGATCCAGCAAGAGTTAAAGAAAACTTGTATGAGTATTTAAATCTTCCTGAATTCAATATGCCAGTTCCTCAGCACTATTATGCTTATATTAACGACATTGAGGAATACGAAGAAAAGGGCGCATTCATTTTGATGGGTATGGTAAAATCAATTAAGAGATCAAAAGGGTGGTCAAGAGTAGAGTTGTTAGATAAAACAGGAAGCGTAGGTATATTTGATGAAGAAAACACGACTATTGAAGCAGGTCGTACCTATATTATTCTGGCTAACGACAATAGAGTTGTATCTGCGGTCCCTGCTGATGAAATTAAAGATTCTAAAGATCCGCTAATCAAGTTCTTAAATTATAAGATGCTTCCTTATAAGGATGATGAAATGTTTGTGGTTTCATTTAAACCTAGAGTTACAAAGGCTGGCAAGAAGATGGCCTCTCTCACAGTAGCAGATGCAGGAAGAGAGTTACATGCTGTAACAGTTTTTCCCACAGCATTTGCTAAAGCGTATATGAATGTAGAACCAGGAAATGTTTATAAGTTTGATTTTGGCAAAACAAAAGATGGCACAGTGATAATGGAGGATGTAAAAAATGTTTGATGATTTAGCCGAAGAAATACACAAGAATGCTGTAGAAAAGGGATTTTGGGATAGAACTGCAGATCCTATTTTTGTAGCAAAGCAAATGATGATGATTGTCTCTGAGGTGTCAGAGGCTATGGAGGCTGTTCGTAAAGAGATGGATCCAGCCCAGATTTCGGATGAGTTTGCAGATATTATTATTCGTACCCTTGATTTATATGCAGGTATGGCAGAAGCAGGGTATGTAACAAAATCTCTTGACTATGCTATCAAAGAAAAAATGGAGCGTAATACCCACAGGCCAAAGAAGCATGGGGTAAGATTCTAATGACAATAACAGTAGAAGATGTATTAGCACAACTAAATCCAAAGTTAAGAAAAAATGTTTTAGCAGGAGATGCTGTTCCAAAGACAGAGTATGCAGCAACACCAAGTTTTGGGCTTAATCGTGCACTCAATGGTGGTTTGCCGTATGGTCGACAGGTATTGATCTGGGGTTCTAAGTCATCTGCTAAGTCATCATTATGTCTTCAGATGATTGGCCTTGCACAAAAAGAAGGAAAGATTTGTGCATGGATCGATGCAGAAATGTCATATGACAAAGACTGGGCTGAAAAGTTGGGCGTAGATACTTCTAAACTAATTGTGTCTCAGGCCAGAACCATTAATGAGATGGTTGACGTTGGTGTTCAACTAATGGAGGCTGGAGTAGATTTAATTGTAGTAGATTCAATTACTTCTTTGCTTCCTGCTATTTATTTTGAAAAAGATTCAGATGAACTTAAGCAACTAGAAAATACAAAGCAGATTGGTGCAGAGTCACGAGACTTTAGTAATGCTTGGAAGATGATAAATTATGCAAATAATAAGGTTAAGCCTACACTGTTTGTTTTAATCTCTCAATCAAGAAATAATATCAGCGCTATGTATACTAGCCAACAACCTACTGGAGGCCAAGCAACAAAGTTTTATTCTTCTACGGTTATTAAGTTGTTTTCTTCTGAGTCAGATAATCAAGCAATAAAAGGAAAAATAAATGTTGGAGATAAACTCATTGAGGAAAAAATTGGCAGAAAGGTTCGTTGGGAATTACAATTCTCTAAAACGTCGCCTGCCTTCCAAAGTGGAGAATATGATTTTTATTTTAGAGGCGATAATCTTGGGATCGATACTATCGGCGATCTTGTTGACACTGCTGAATTGGCTGGGCATATAAGCAGAACTGGTGCTTGGTACCAACTAGATGATGGAACTAAGATTCAAGGTCGTGATGGTTTAATTAATAGAGTAAGAGAGGATTTGGACTTCCAGGAGTCTTTGAAGGCCAAACTTTCAAATGGCTGAACCAAAATTTTCAGTATATGCTGGAAAGTTTCCATGTCATGTATGTAAAGAAGAAGTTACTTCTTTAAGGTTGTGGCGTGAATCTCTAGAATTAACTTGGATGTGTAGCAAAAAACATTTATCAAAAGCATCACTACAAAAAACAAAGAAGGATTATGAGCGAGAAAAACGAGAGCAAGAGAATAGGCGCTAAGCAACATAAAAACTCTGGTCGCAACACTAAAAAGGGTGATGCTACATGGAGAAACTTTATTGTTGATTTTAAAGAGGCTTCAAAGTCTTTTACTATTAACCAAGATGTTTGGGCAAAGGCTGTTACTGATTCAATAAAAGCAGGAACAGACAAGTCTCCAGCCATAGTGGTTATACTTGGTGAGGGCAATAAAAAGGTTCGTCTTGCTATTATAGAGTTTGACTTACTAGATCAGTTGACATGGGAGACAAATAATGGCAGAACAGAATGAACCAACGAAAACAACAATAGATATGGTTAACGGTTTATCTGAAATATCAGACTATATGCAAGATGAGGAATTAACCACAGCACTCACAATGATTGCTAAACTTATTATAAAGCCAGACATTCCACCACAGGTGGCAAGTCTTGAAATTGTAAGACTACAGGCTATTGCAGCAAAAATGTCATTCAGGGCTACATGGATGACCAATGTAGATAAATCTGACAGAGGCAAAAAGAACATTTACTATACCGCAGCAGAAGCAATAAATGATCTTGTCTCAGCACTAAAGTACATAATGCGGTAACTGATATAATAGATAAAAAGGATTACAATGACTAAAAACTTGCTAAAAGAAGTAATGACTAAGGCTAGTCTTCAACAGATTGCTAGGTCAAAACTTACAGATATGACAGAACTTGTCAAGGCCATAGAGTCTGGATACGTTGCACAAAATCCATCTAAAACACAACAAAAGAAAACATTTGCTCCTTCAACATTGACTTGGGGACATGGTGAGTGTCCAAGATATTGGTACTTTGCATTTGATGGTGGAGAGTTTGAAGAAACATCAAACGCTTGGGGCATTGCAAATAGAGATAGCGGAACAGCATCCCACGACAGAATTCAGAAGGCCATGTTTCATGCTGGGATACTAGAAGCAAAAGAATTTAAAGTTATAAGTGAAGATCCACCAATATTTGGATATGGTGACGTTATGCTTAACTGGGAAGGCAAGCAACTTCTTGGTGAAATCAAGACGGTATCTAATGATGATTTTAATGGCAAGAAGGAACGTGGTAAGCCTAAGAAAAGTCACCTGATGCAGTTACTTATTTATATGAAGATTTTGAAAAAGGGAGAGGCTGTTCTTATTTATGAGAATAAAAACAATCACGAACTACTTATATTTGACATTCAATTAAATGATACATACAAGGGTTGGGCAGAATATGCTTTTGACTGGATGAAGGTTGTTCGCAAAGCATGGGTAGAAAGAACTTTGCCACAGAAGAATTATAGGTCTAATGCTAAAGTTTGTAAAACTTGTCCGCTTCAAAAAATATGTAACGAAGCAGGGCCAGGAGAAATTAAAATAAAATCCTTGGAGGAATTGAGTGAAGTCGTGTGAAAGATGCGATGCTAAATTTAAGCCCAAGGTAAGTTATCAAATTTACTGCAGCGAAGAATGTAGAGATATCGCTACTAAAGAAAAAATAGCAGAGAGATATCACATTACTCGTAGACAAAAACGAAAAGGAAAAGTTCGTAAATGTCTAGGTGGATGCAATACACAACTTTCTATATATAACGATTCTGGATTTTGTTCTAACTGTAATGTTAGCAAAAAGGCAGTAGATAAGATGTTAAAAGAGATTAAGGGATACTTTGACTATGAGCAAGACTAATCAGGCAAGCCATATATGCTCGATAGATGCTAGTACAAACAGTTTAGCCTTTGCTTTCTATACTTATAAAAAACTTACTGGCTATGGAAAAATATCTTTTGATGGTAAAAACATTTATGAAAAAGTTCAGGATGCTACTGCAAAGACAAAAGCATTATTTGATTACTATAATATGATTAATGCTATTGTTATTGAGCACACTGTATTTATGAATTCCCCCAAAACCGCAGCAGACCTTGCTATGGTTCAGGGGGCCATCATAGGTGGTGCTGGGTTGGCAGGTATTGAGGAAATAGGCAGGGTATCTCCAATAACATGGCAGAACTATCTAGGTAATAAGAAATTATCTAAAGAAGAACAACTTCAAATAAGATCAGCAAATCCTGGAAAATCAATGTCTTGGTATAAAGCCTATGAACGTGACTTTAGAAAGAAAAGAACCATTAAGTTACTAGAAATAACATATGATAAAACAATAGACGATTATGATGTAGCGGATGCAGCGGGTATTGGACATTGGGCTATAAATAACTGGGAAAAGGCTGTGTCATATGAGTAAGTTATATACAAATGAAACTTGGCTTCGTAAAAGATACACAATGGATAAAAAAACTCCACAAGAGATAGCAAAAGAATGTGGAGCCAGCGTAGAAACAATATACGTATATCTAGCCAAGTTTGGACTTAGAAAGTCAAAGCGATGATACCTAAGATTATTTGGCAAACTTACGAATCAGATTTTGATGATCTTCCAGAAGGTGCAAAAGAGTTTGCCCAGACATGGAAAGACAACAATCCTGGCTGGGAATATAGATACATGTCTGGTAGAGATAGAGAAAACTTTATATTAGAGAATTATGGGAAAGAATGGCATAGCATATATAAAGGCTATACACTAAATGCTTTAAGAGCAGATTTGTGGAGATATTTAGTTGTTTATAAATATGGTGGATTGTATGTTGATATAGATACAACATGTAATATTAAAATAGAAGACTGGCTAAACCCCAACTATAAATTTGTAATTTCTTCAGAATATGGATATACAGATCTTACTCAAATGATATTTGCATCTGTTCCAAATCACCAAGTTTTAGATTTATTACTAAAAAATATAAAAGACGCAAGTTTAATCAATATAAAATATAATAATAGAGTTGACTATAATCGTTTCACAACTGGCTATACTATTTTAACTAATTCTATTATTGATTATTTAGGGCTAGAAAAAAATTATGATTTTGCAAAATGGGTCAGCAAGGGGTATAATAATGGTATTCATATATTTGCTGGGGAGGAGTCTAACATTATTCATAGAGATGCAATGACTCATCATCATGCTGGACATGGGAATCTATGGGAAAACTATGAAGGTTGGCTTACTACAGACTGGAGCAATAATGACTGAAAAATTTAACATTACGGTAGATCAGGTAAATCATCCATTACACTACACATCAGATCCCTCTGGAGTAGAGTGTATTCAGATTACTCGTCATCGTAACTTTAATGTTGGTAATGCCTTTAAATACCTGTGGAGGGCTGGTCTAAAAAATCAGGATACACAGGTAGAAGATTTAAAAAAGGCAATATTTTATATTCAAGATGAAATCAAAAGACTAGAAGGAAAATATGAGTGATACAGAAATTGAGTTAGTAAAACATCTTGATGAAGTAAATAAGGTTGTTGAAGAATACCTAAAAGGTAATGATCCAACAAAAATTGCTAAAACACTAACTCTCCCACGCACTCGTGTAGTAGCACACCTTAATGAATGGAAGGCAATGGCATCTGCTAATGATGCTATTCGTGCTCGTGCCAAGGATGCTCTGGTTAGTGCAGATGCACACTATACTAAACTAATTCAACAAGCATATGAAGTTATTGATGATGCTAGTACTACTGCAAATCTTAATGCTAAAACAGCAGCAATCAAACTAGTTATGGATATCGAGGCTCGCCGTATTGATATGTTACAAAAGGCTGGTCTTTTAGAAAACAAAGAATTAGCAGAAGAAATGGTTGAAATTGAAAAAAGGCAAGAGGTGCTAGTTGGAATTCTTCGTGATATTGCCTCTACTCATCCAGAAGTTCGTGATCTTATAATGCAAAGACTTTCTGCTGTTGCAAGAGAGGGTGAGGTTATAACAATTGTCCATGATGTTCAATGATTTTCTTGAAGCACTTCAAGATAGTCCGTTTGAGGAAGAGCCAGTAGATGTAAAAACATTTGTTGAGTCTCCAGACTATTTAGGACAACCTTCGCTATCTTCAATTCAGTATGACGTTGTTGAGGCAATGAGTCAGATTTATCGTAAAGAAGATCTTCAGGTTCTTATGGGAACAGAAGCAGGAGATAGACATTTTTCTAAATATACAAAAAATGAAATCATTTTGCAGTTGGGCAAAGGTAGTGGAAAAGATTTTGTTAGTACTGTTGCTTGTGCTTACGTTGTGTATAAGTTATTATGCCTTAAGGACCCAGCAAGATATTACGGCAAACCCAGTGGCGATGCCATAGATATTATTAACGTTGCTATTAACGCTGAACAAGCAAAGAATGTTTTCTTTAAAGGTTTTAAAACTAAGATTGAAAAGTCCCCATGGTTTGCTGGCAAGTACGATCCAAAAGTAAATTCTATTGGGTTTGATAAATCTATCACGGTTTATTCTGGCCACTCTGAGCGTGAATCTCATGAGGGTCTTAACTTATTTATGGCAGTCCTTGATGAGATTTCTGGTTTTGCTACAGAGGTTGGAACAGGAAATGATCAAGGAAAGACTGCTGATAATATCTATAAAGCATTTCGTGGAACTGTAGACTCACGTTTCCCAGATCTTGGCAAAGTAGTTCTTCTTTCATTCCCTCGTTATAACGGAGATTTTATTTCAAAGCGGTATGAAGAAGTAATCATGGAAAAAGAAGTAATAGAAAGACGACACAAGTTTGTTATTAATGAAGAACTGCCAGAGGGTCCAGATAATGAATTTGAGATTGTTTGGGAAGAAGACCATATTAAATCATATAAGTACCCACGCATGTTTGCTCTCAAAAGACCTACATGGGAAGTAAACCCTACTAGAAAGATTGATGATTTTAAAATTGCATTCCTTACTGATCTTGGAGATGCAATGATGCGCTTTCTTTGTACACCAACATATTCATCTGATGCTTTCTTTAAGCAAAAAGATAAACTAGAAAAATGTATGACATTAAGAAATCCTATAGACAATCACAGAAGGTTTGATCCAGGATTTAAACCAGACCCAGATAAAGTTTATTATGTACACGCTGACCTCGCACAAAAGCATGACAAGTGTGCTGTTGCTATTGCCCATGTTGAACGCTGGGTTAATATTCAGGTAATTAAAGATTATGAACAGGTTGCGCCTATTGTTGTTGTAGATGCAGTAGCATGGTGGGAGCCAAAGGTAGAGGGGCCTGTTAATCTATCTGAAGTAAAACAATGGATACAAAATCTACGCAGAGAAGGCTTTAATATTGGTATGGTTACATTTGACCGCTGGCAGTCTTTTGATATTCAACAAGAACTTAAAGCAGTAGGAATAAGAACTGATACCGTTTCAGTAGCCAAAAAACATTATGAAGATTTGGCTATGATGATATATGAAGAGAGAATTGCAATACCTATGATTCCTTTGCTTCTTGAGGAAATGAGTGAACTTAAGATTATGACAAATAATAGAGTTGACCATCCTCGTAAAAAATCAAAGGACTTGGCAGATGCCGTTTGTGGGGCGGTATTTGGGGCAATCTCGCATACAAGTAGGGACTCTAATCTAGAGATTGAGATTCATACTTGGAGTTCTGCCACTCGACTTGCGGAAAAGCAGAGGGCTATGGTAGAATTGGATAACAAGGAAATTCCTGACGATGTTGAGGACTACCTTGATCAGTACAAACTAATATAAAATACAATGAATTAACGAGGAGAAAAATGAATTCATTTAAGAAGATCGCTCTTGGTCTGGTTGCAGCCATGACTTTGGGCACAATTGTTGCAACACCTGCAAGTGCCAACACAGTATCTTTGGCAGTAACAACTGCTAATTCTGGTTCTGGTACCGCTGCAGCGCCTTATCTAATTAAGGTTCCTTCAGATAACGTAGTTTCAGATACTACTACTGCTGGTTCCGAAGAGGCACTAACAGTTACCGCAACAGTAGTTGCTGGTACACCAGTAACATTTACAGTTTCTGGAAACGCTAAGATTGTAAGTGCTGTAGGTTCTACAGTAACTTCAGCATCTGGCGTAACATCACTTACAGTAACTCCAGCAAGCACAACTGCAGTTGTATATGTATTTACAACAAGCACATCTGCTTCTGCTCTTACTGCATCAGTGACTGGCGCAGCAACCACTGTATATCTAAAGGGTGTTGCTGGTCCTGCATATAACGTATCACTAGCGCTTCCTGCTTCAGGAAACATTGGTGGCACTGTTACTGCAACCGCACTTGTTACAGATATTTTTGGAAATCCTGTAGCAACTGCCCCAACATTTACAGCAATTAATGCTACTGTTAGTGCTGCAGCACAAGATGCTCTAGTAACAAACAAGTATACTTCTACAGTAACACTTCCTGCTGCTGCAGGTAATGCTGCTGTTGGGGTTTCAATTACTGCTCCAACTGCAGTTCCAACACTTGCTACCGCTGTTATTTCAGGCTCTGCTCTTGTTGCTGTAGTTGATCTTGCAACTGCACTTGCTGCTGAGAAGGCTGCTCGTGATGCTGACAAGGCTGCTGCTGCAAAGGCTCTTGCTGATGCTAAGGCACTTTCAGATGCTGCTGCTGCTACCGCTGCTGCGGAGTTAGTAAAGGCTAACGCAGAAATTGCTAAGTTGAAGGCTGATGCAGTTACTGCTAAGGTTGCTGCAGATAAGGCTCTTGCTGATGCAACTGCTGCACATGCTGCAGAACTTGCAAAGGTAAAGGCAGATAATGCTGCTGCTATGAAGGCTATTAAGGATGCTTTTAATTCACTTGCAAAGAAGTGGAATGCAAAGAATCCAAAGGCTAAGGTTGCTTTAGTTAAGTAATCTAAACTTTAAATTAAGAGTGGGATGAAATATTCCCACTCTTTTTTTATATAATGATATAATATGTTTATCTAATTAATTAAATAAGGAGCCAAATATAAACAAATTCCTACGCATAATTGCAGTGGCGGGAATTTTGTTAGCAAGTTTAATTACTTTTCCAAATAATGCATATGCTACTTGTATAAATACTATTCAGGCTCAAACAATAGCAGCAGCCTATGAAGGCGACACAGAGCCAACAGTACACCATATGGATACCTGCTCTGGTGATGATATAGGATATCAAATACCAATAGCAACAACTATAACATTTGATGGTGTTGAATATTCTAATGTTTATGCAACGACAAATTCAGTAATTACATTTGGACAACCAGACGGAACTTATTGGGATTATCCAAACACCCCTTCGATTTCACTTTATTCGATGGATTGGTTTCCAGGATATGGTAATCAAACAGAAGGTTTAGACATATATTATTCTGAGGGCGGATTTCAAATTAACCTAAATATGGTTCCATTTGGTAACTGGAGTGCCGAACCTAGTACTGTAAATATTCTTGTTGCTATAACAAGTGAAGGTGGAATTTCTGTAGCATATAGTTATCAGGGTCCAGAATATACAAATATGAGAACTGGCGTTAGACTACATGATGGGTCAATAGTTTCTCTTGAAGAATGGGGAGCAACACAAGTTCAGCCTGGAGAAGATATGCCAGGACTAGAGTCTGAACCAATATCAGAAGAGCCAGAATTAACTCCAGAACAAGAACAAGTAATTGTTGTAGAGTCACAGCAGTTAGCAGCAGAAATAAATGAATTAAATAATCTTATTGCATCAATAAATAATGAAGAGCCTTCTGAGCCAGATATTATTGTAGATCCAAAGCCAGATGAAAATGAAGAAGTTATTCCAGAACCAGATGTTATTGTTGAGCCAGAAATTATTACACCTGAAGATCCAAGATTTCCAGACGATACTGACGGACAAAATGAACAAGATCCATCCACGAAGCCTGAAGATTCTGGAACAATAGAAGAGCCATCGGAGAACGAGGAACCTGTGACAGAGCCTGAATCTCCTGAAGAGGATACAAATGAATCTTCAAATGTTCAACCAGAAAATCCTGGACCAACTGAAGATCCTGTTCAAATTCCTGATAATACTCCATCTGATAATGGTAGCACAGCAATTAGCGAAGAAGAATTAAAGAAATTAAATAAATTAATTAGTGAAAATGATGCTAAGTTATTAGCACAGTTAGTGACAACAAATGAAGCAGTTGCACAAGCGGTAGAGGAATTTACAGAAAGAGCAGAAGAAAATGCCAATGCTCCAATGCCATATACAATTGCTGATGCTATTACTGAGGTTCAAACAGAAAAATTATTAGAAGATCCAGTAGGGACACTTACATCTATGTTTACTGAGATAGATACTGAGGTTTTGCTCAGTCCGTCTGAGTGGGGTAAAGATATGACAGATGATCAAAGAGAAAAGGTACAAGAAATTGTGGTATCTGTGATCATTGCGTCTAATCTTATTTCTGCATCTATGACTAGGAGGATAGGATGAAAATAGCAAAGGCTATAGTTAATTATATTTGGGAGGCAATAAAGGAAAGTATTGCTCAAATATTCACTATACTAGGATTCTTTATAGCATGGCTAACCATGACTGGTACCGCTCAGCAATTGACTGGTCTAGCCACGCTTATTGCTATTGTAATTTGGCTTGCTACCATACCACTTCGTAAAGAAGAATAATGCTATAATGGGGAATATGCTAAGGATAATTGGAGTAGCCCTACTTGGGCTAGTATTGACTGGATGTGGCTATGATGGTCACTATCGCTATCCTTGCCAGGATCCAGCAAACTGGGAACAGGCAGAATGTAAGCCACCTATTTGTACAACAAATGGTGCTTGCCCAGAAGATTTAGTTGGATCAGATGTTTTTAATGGAACAGATACTGAGAGTACAGTGGAGGAAGTACCAAATGAGTAAAAATAGATATACATCTGCAGAGTTAGATGCAAGATTAAAATTCGCATTAGGAATTATGCTAGGCGTAATTCTATTATCAACAACATTGGGTATTTTGTATGCCCTCATATTTGTAACACAGCCAGTAAATGCACAATCTGAGAATGATAAGATGTTCTTTAATGTGCTTGGTAGTGTTGCTACATTTATTACTGGTACCCTAGCAGGATTGCTTATTGGTAAAAGCGGTGCACAGGAAATGAAAGAAGCAATGGAAAGTAATGTTCCAGTTGCACCTGTTGTAGAAGAATCTGTTGAAGAAACAATAACAGAAGAAGTTCCACAGGGTAAGCCTGAAGGCGAAATGCCAGAAGAGCAACCAGTTGACGAAGAATGGGATAAAGACTAATGGCAGAAATGGGAACCGCAGCCAAACTAATTGAGGTTGCAAAAGCAGAAGTTGGGACTATTGAAGGTCCAAAAGATAATGAAACAAAGTACGGCAAGTGGTCTGGTGCAAATTTCCAACCATGGTGTGGTTCTTTTGTTAACTGGTGTGCAGATCAGGCAGGGGTAAAAATTCCAAATACTGTTTACACACCTGGTGGAGCAGCAGCATTTAAAAAAGCCAATCGCTGGTATGATGCACAAATATGTGATCCAGAGCCAGGAGACATAGCCTATTTTGATTTTCCTGCAGATGGCGTAGATCGTATTTCTCATGTTGGCATTGTTATTAAAGATAATGAAGATGGAACAGTATGGTGCATTGAAGGAAATACCACTAATCGTAAAGGCGGAAGCCAAAGAAATGGTGGAGAAGTCTGTAAGCAACTACGTGCCTATAAAAAGAATAAACAGGGTGTACAGGTATCAATAGTAGGTTTTGGTCGTCCTAAGTTCAAAGGTGCCCAAAAGCCTGCGGATAAGCCTGCTGAGGCCATTTCTGAGCCAAAAATCTGCCCAACTTGCGGTCAAACTGTAAAATAATATAATACTTGACGTATTAAAATCTTACTGGTATACTGGATAAGTCAATAATCTAGGGGTAGCAATGACTTGTATTGCAGGAATAATGAAAGATGGCAAGGTTTATCTTGCTGGTGAACGTGGTGCATCTGAAGGAAACTATATAGTTCCTATTGATAGACCAAAAATATGGAAAAATGGTCCTTATGTTTTTGGATATGCTGGCACATTTGATAGCCAAATAATTCAGTATAACTTTAATCCACCTACTCCAGAAGGTAATTTGGATAAGTTTATGCATACAAAGTTTCTTAAATCACTTAAATCATTTTATGCTGAGTGGGATATGGGTGGTAAAGATTCCGAAGTATCTATTTTAATAGGCATTAAGGGTAGATTATATGAACATGATGCTGAAAATTTAACATTAATTTCCTATGACAGGGATTATCTTGCCATAGGTTCAGGAGCAGACTACGCTATGGGTTCTCTTCATGCTACCCGCAATCATAAGGATCCAAAGCGTAGGCTTGCTCTTGCCCTAGATGCTGCATGTCAGTTAAGCACATCCTGTATTGGTCCAGTTGACTTCTTACATGGATAGGAGTAAAATAGTTTTATGTTCGGAGAATTTGAAGATATTATTTCTGAAGCAAACGATGCAATGTTTGGAAGTTGGCTTCGTCAAGGAATAGAAATGGGTTGGGTAACAGATCCATATTGTGTCACTCACGATGGTGGAATGCAATATATGAGTGAAGAAGAGTTAGAGGAGTGGGAAGCAGGAGGCGACCCATGTCAACACGTAATTAGAATAATGATATAGGAGAAAAATGAAAAAGGTAGTGGGATTATTATTAATAGTATTTGCTGCTTCAGTATTACCAACAGCAAATGCAGAAACAAAACAATCAATAGCAATCTTAGATACAGCAATTGATACTACAGCGCCACAACTTAGTGGAAAAATTATCCATGAAGTTTGTATCATGGAAAGTTCTAGATGCCCAAATGGTAAAGTAATCATGGAGGGTGCTGGATCAGCATCTTTGCCAGTTAGCCAAATCTACAAAAATGGATTTGAACATGGAACAATCATGGCATCAGTGGCAGTACAAGTAAATCCAAATATGAATATTGTTTTTATTCGTGTTGTTCCAATGGCATCTAATGGCAAGACTGGTGTTTATACAGACCGAACAGTAACAGAGGCATTAAGGTGGGTTTCTTTAAATAAGGATAAGTTTAATATTGTTGCAGTTTCTGCATCATTTGGACGACATAATTTTAAGTCTCAGTCTGGATATTGTCCTGTAGAGCCATCACTTCGTCAAAGCATTATTAATCTTCAGTCAATTGGAGTTGCATCTATTTTTTCTGCTGGTAATGACTACGATTACAGTCGTGTAGATTTTCCAGCATGCATCTCAGAGTCTATTGCTATAGGAGCAACTGAAAAGAGTAACCGTATTGCACTTTACAGTAATGGTGGCAGCGATCTTGATTTCTATGCACTTGGAGATTACTCTACACCAGTTAAAAGAGCAGTTGGAACATCTCCTGCTGCTGCTGCATTTGCAGCATACTGGACTAAAGTATATCAAGGAAATTATCAATCTACATATGACTATGTAAAGTCATTAGTAAAAAATACAGAAAATACAAAAGTAAAATCCAATTTACTAGTAAATGTATTAGGATAGTATAATTTGGGCTGTAGTTCAGCAGGCAGAACAGGTGACTGTTAATCACCATGTCGGAAGTTCGAGTCTTCCCAGCCCAGCAAGGAGAAAACAGTATAATGAAAAAAGAAAACTTAAATAATAAAGACTTTATATTAAAATTATCACATGTCAATAATGGACAACATTATGAATATTTATCTATGTATTCTCCTATGCCTGTTCCTAAAAACATACACAAGGACGATGCTGAATTAAATTTTTTATCGTATAGATGTGACAATTTTACTAATAGTCATGATGGAATGCATTTATTATTTACTGGTTGCTCAGTAACCTGGGGGAATGGTTTAAACGTAAATGAGGTTTGGTCAAAAAAGGTTTATGATAAAATAAACTCCATTACAAAATGTTCTGGTTATTTTAATTTGTCTAACCCTGGAACTGGACTATATACTCAAATTGTTAATTTATTTAAATATTTTAAAACTTATGGAAATCCACAAGCAATTTTTTTTAATATACCAGATATTAATAGATTTTATTTTTATGATAAAACAAGTACTAAGATATATGATGCTTTTTATTCTAGTCAAGAATCACCTTTTCTTAAATTCCTTTCGTATCAATATTATTTAATGTTAGAGCAATATTGCCATTCTCATCAAATCAAATTATTTTCTTTTACTTGGTCAGAGATAGGTAAAAAAGACTTTACCCCTTTAGAAAATTTTAGTAGTTTTTATAAGATAGATTCAGATACCCTATTAGATTTTGTTTATGAATATAAAAACAATTTTCCAAATGATGTTTATTCTGTAGTGGCAAGAGATGGAGATCATTTTGGAACTGCATTTCATGAGTACTGGTATAATTTTATTTATAGCAAATATGAGGAGTCTCTATGATTATCCTTGGAATTAATGAAACATCACATGATGCATCAGTTTCTTTAATAAAAGATGGAGAAATTTTATTTGCTGGCCATGCTGAAAGATATAGCAAGCAAAAAAACGACTGGTACAACAATACAGATATTTATTTAGATATGTTAAAGTATGGCAAGCCAACTCATATTGCATACTATGAAAAGCCACAGTTAAAACGTTCTAGGCTTATTTTTCGTGGTGGCAATGGGCACTGGAAGCCTACAATTCCATTTGATTTACCAGTTAAATATTTTAGTCATCATCATTCTCATGCTGCAGCGGGGTACTACACAAGTAAGTTCGATAATGCTGTAGTAGTTGTATTAGATTCTATTGGAGAATATAATAGCAGCACAATATGGGTTGGAGAGGGAGACAGTTTAAGACAAGTTTATAAAAAGAATTATCCGTTTAGTTTTGGTCTTTTCTATTCGGCATTTACCAAACTTGTTGGTTTAAAACCAAATGAAGAAGAATATATTATGATGGGGATGGCAGCATATGGTGACTATAAAAAACATTATGCAAGAGTGATTGAATACTTCCCATCAATCAACCAACAAAAATATAATTTTCATACTGGCATTTATGACTGGCAACTGCCAATAAGAACAGACCAGGATAAGTTTGATATTGCTGCTGCAGTACAAAAAGTATATGAAGACAGGCTCATTGAGTTTATGAGATATGCAAGAGAAAAAACCAACAAGAAAAATCTTGTATTCATGGGTGGTTGTGCTCTTAACTGTGCAGCAAATACTATGCTTTGGAATATATTTGATGATGTTTGGATTATGCCAAATCCAGGAGATGCTGGCTCCTCTTTAGGTGCTGCTTCAGCGCTGTATGGTAAGCATCTTAACTGGAATGATCCGTATCTTGGACATGATCTTGGCGGTAAATATCCAGTAAATAAAATTATTACAGAATTAATTAATAATAAAGTTGCAGCGGTTGCTACTGGAAGAGCAGAGTATGGCCCAAGGGCTTTGGGTAATAGAAGTATTCTTGCAGATCCAAGGGATCCAAATATTAAGGATAAGGTAAATCTTATTAAAAAAAGAGAACTGTTTAGGCCATTTGCTCCAGTAATTCTTGAAGAGAAAGCATCAGAATGGTTTGATATGGACTACTCTTCTCCATATATGCAATATACCCCAAGATGCCTAAAGCCTCATTTAATACCATCTGTTGTACATAAGGACGGAACATCAAGGGTTCAAACAGTCAATAGACAACAGCATCCTGGACTATATGAAGTTTTATCAAACTGGTACGTTCTTACTGGAGTCCCAGTGCTTTTAAACACCAGTCTAAATATTAAAGGGCAGCCACTTATCAACGATGAAAATGATATTTTAAACTGGGAAAATACCTACAACTTTACAATATATAGATAGTCTGATATAATATATATGTACCTGCCACAAGGGGGTACATAAATAGAACTCGCTGAAAAGGAGAATAAAATGGTAAGTTCATTTGCATGGGATCTATTCAAGGATCCTTTTTTTATTGGCTTCAATCGTGAGATGGAGCGTCTAAGTAACGTACAGTTAGCATCACGTCACTCTAATTATCCACCGTATGATCTGCTTAAACTAAATGATGACACATATAAGTTATCAATTGCGGTTGCAGGTTTTTCTAAAGATGACATTAAAGTTACAGTAGAGAATGAGACTTTAGTTATCAAGGGAGAAATTACAGAGGTAACTGATGCTGAAGTAGTTCATAAAGGAATCGCTGGAAGAAAGTTTACAAGAACTTTTGCTCTTGGCGAGTATATGGAAATTACTGGTGCAGAAATGAAGGACGGTATGCTTTATATTGATATTGAGCGTATTGTTCCAGAAGAGAAGAAACCAAAAGCAATTTCAATTAACTAGTATAATAGAAGTCCCCGCACAGGCCTTGGGATGGATTAGTTACCCATTTTATACTTCGGGCCATCGTGCTTGAATTCCTGTGCGGGGCTTAAAAAAATCTTTGATATAATCGTAAGTGCTATGACTGAAAAAGAACTAGCACACTATAATAAACAGCAGTATAAAAAAAGACTCGCTGAAATAAAGCAAGCGAGTGGATGTGTAGACTGCGGAGAAAACAATCATATAGTTTTAGATTTTGATCATATTAGAGATAAAAAATATAATGTTTCTAGAATGATTCACGATGGGTTTTCTTGGAAAGCAATTATGAAAGAAATACAAAAATGCGAAGTTGTTTGTGCAAACTGTCATAGGATTAGAACTTATACTCGCTTGACAGCAAAGCCTGCTTAATGGTATAATTTTATAAAACAATGGAGGAATCTTGAGTAATTTTAATGAGCATCCGCTTACTGCTGTAAGAAATATAGGTGGGAATCACTTATACTATCAGGAAGATTCCATATTTACTGATAAACTTTTACATAATTATTCAAACATAGATGATCTAATTTATGGATTATATCAAGATAATCTGAATGATGAAATTTTTAGGTCTGAATATTTTACTCAATCTCATAATGGTCTACATATACTTTTTAATGGATGCTCTGTAACCTCTGGAGTAGGTCTGCTATATGAAGAAATCTGGGCAAAACTTTTATACAATAGAATATTACAAGATAATGAATGCTCTGGTTTTTATAATATAGCCGTTGGGGGAACTTCACATTTTACTCAAGTAGCAAACTTTTTTAAATATTTTAAAAAATACGGTAATCCAGATATTATATTTTATCAAGTAACCTCACTAAATAGATTTTATAATTTTAGTAATGAAGATAACACAAAATTTGTAGATTCTTTATATGATGAGCAGTCACAAAATATACTAAATATAGTTGCTTTTCAATACTACTATATGTTAGAGCAGTACTGTAAAGCCAATGGAATTAGGTTAATTTCATTTACCTGGCATGAACCAACCCAAAACTTTTTTGCTGGAAAATTTGATACCTTCTTTACAGTAGATAAACAAAAGGTTTTAAATTTTGTATTTGATTATGAAAAAAATAATCCAGGTGATTCTTATGCGGTTAATGCTAGGGATGGCAAGCATCTAGGTACTGGATATCATATTTACTGGTCAGATATGCTATATGATCTATATAAAGGTATACAATGATAAAAAAAATTAAGTTTTTTATATTTAAAATTAAACAAAATAGAAAGTTAAAGAAAGATAGGTTTATATACTAAATGCCAAAGTATGATTATAAATGTTCTGTGTGTGGATCAATCATAGAGTTTACTCGTGGATTTGGTGAAGATAGAGAGCCTTCGTGCTGCAATGAAACCATGACTCGTATATGGTCGACCCCAGGTGTATTGTTTAATGGTCCTGGATTCTATTCGACAGATAACAGAAAGTAGAGTATAATTGTAGTATGACAAACGTAATCGAAGATCATCCAAGTGTAAGTCAAAAAGAATTTATTTTAAAGGTTGCAGACAGATGCGATAAGTGTGGTGCACAAGCATATGTGATGGTAAAAGGATCAACTGGAGATCTTTTGTTTTGTGGTCATCATTACGAAAAAATTATGAATAACCCAGACGCCTATACAAAAATGATGGCATTTATGCTTGAGGTTGTGGATGAGCGTGAACGCCTAATAGAAAATAGGTTAGTCGGACAGCCATGAAAAGAGTGCTCCTTACAGGGGCCTCTGGTTTTGTGGGGGCACATGTACTACGTCATATACTAAAAAATACTGATTGGCATGTAGTATGCCTAACAACGTTTAAGCATAAAGGCCTACAAGACAGAATTAGGTTTGCAGTATCTGGCATTGATGATGACTTTGATAGAGTTGATGTTTTATTATGTGATTTATCATCTCCAATTTCTCCTATTACCGCTTCAAAATTTGGGAAAATAGATTATGTTCTTAATGTTGCAAGCGAAAGCCATGTTGATAGAAGTATAGAAAACCCTACACCTTTTATATTAAACAATGTTTCTTTAATCTGTAATTTACTAGACTGGGCTAGAACTGTAGATATAGAAAAATTTATACATATCTCCACAGATGAAATTTATGGTCCTTATCAAAATAGGGCGTCTATTGAATGGGACCCTCATCTTCCCAGTAATCCATATAGCGCCTCTAAAGCAGCACAGGAAGACATTGCTTTTGCATACTGGAGAACATATGAGGTTCCAATAGCAATTACTAACACTATGAATATTGTTGGAGAAACACAGGGTTCTGAAAAGTTTACTCCACTAATTATTAAAAAAATATTAAACAATGAAGAAATAACGATTCATACTTTTGATAATGGAATTATAGGATCTAGATTTTGGCTATACGCTAGAAATAAAGCAGATGCTTTGTTGCATATTTTAGATACAAACTTTGCAAAATATGGAACATCAAGCAGATTAGATAGGTGGAATATTGCTGGAGATAAGGAATATAATAATTTAGAGTGGGCAGAAAAAGTAGCAGATATTCTTGGCAAACCACTAAACTATAAACTTATTGATTCTAGCAAATCAAGACCAGGATACGACTCTAGTTATAACTTAAGCAATAAAAAACTTTTAGAGTCAGGGTGGAAAGCACCATTTGACTTAGATGCTTCTTTAGAAAAAACAGTAAAATGGTATATGGATAATAAGGAATGGTTAAATATATGAAATGCCGTGCATGTGATAATGAAAACATTTTTTTAGCAATTGAACTTGGGAATATTCCAATTGCAGGAGACTTTGAAGAGTTTGACAATCCAAATCCATATCTTGTAGAAACAAACATGGTTGTATGTAGACAATGTGGGCTTGGTCAAACGTCTATAGATTTAGATCCTAAGCAACTGTTTAATTATTATATGTTCAAAACGTCAGTTAGTAAATCATTTTTAGAACATTCAAGAAAATATGCAGAGAAAGTCATTGAAGATTTTAATATTACCAAAGATGATTGGGTATTAGAACTGGCAAGCAATGATGGATATATGTTAAAGATTTTTAAAGAAAAAGGAATAGATGTTTTGGGTGTAGATCCAGCAAAAAATATAGCCATGGAAGCAACTATGGATGGTATTCCAACACTATCAAAATTTTTTGGTTCTAAACTTGCAAAACAAATTTTAAGCAAGAGAAAGCCTCCCAAATTAATTATTGCAAATAATGTTTTAGCCCATGTCCCAAATATTCAGGACTTTATGAATGGAATATCCATGCTATGTTCTGAAGAAACTATTGTTAGTATTGAAAACCCAAGTATTATAAATATACTTGAAAAAGATCATTTCGATACAATATTCCATGAACATTATTCTTATTTATCTTGTTATTCTGTTTCTAAACTTGCTAATAAGTTTGGTCTTGAATTGTTTGATGTAGAAAAAATTTCAACACATGGTGGATCAAACAGATATTGGCTTTCTAAATCTAAAGAAAGAAAGCAAGTTGTTAATGAAATAATTGATGAAGAACTAAACATTGGCTTATTAAATTCTGAAAAATGGCAAAATACTTTTAATAGAATAAAAAATAATGTAGATAAATTTAATAAAAAAGTTTTAGATATTAATAACGCTGGAGGAATAATCTGTGGTTATACTGCATCATCAAAGTCAACAGTACTTTTGAACTTTGCAGGAATAAAGCGTGGTGCTATCAAAGCAATAGCAGATGACGTTTTTGAGAAACAAAATCATTTTGTTCCTGGCCCTGCGATTCCAATTACAAATATGGAAGATATGTTAAAGCATAATCCAACTGATATAATCGTATTTTCTTGGAATATCATAGATGATATAAAGAAAAAAATATCAGACGCTGGCCATCCAAATATAAATGTCTGGGCCTGGAACGAATAGGAGAAAGTATGAAAACTATATATTATTTTACTGCAGACTGGTGCCAGCCATGCAAGAAAACACGACCAATTGTTGAAGAGTTAAACCGTGAACAAACAGAGGCTGGCTTCCAAATTATTGATGTAGATTATAATCCAGAACTTGTTAAAAACTTTGGGATTCAGTCAGTACCAACTTTTATTTTATTTGAAGAGGGTGTAGAAAAAAGAAGGGTGTCAGGTGGACAAACGCAGGAAACCCTGATAAAATTTATACATGGACAATGAAAAAGATATGATAGAGAAACTCATCCTAAATGGTGGGCTTCAGGTGGCTGGCGTAGATTCTGAGACTGGAGAATTCCTATATCAGTTTACAAACAAACTTAAAGATATATCTCCTGAGTTATACAATGAACATATTAACCATGTTAATGGTGAGTTAATGAGATTGTGGGAAAAGGGGTTTTTAGATATTGACTTTATGTCTGATAGCCCAATCGTATACCTTACAGAAAAGGCTGTAGATCAAAGCGAGATTGCCAAACTATCTAAAGAGGATAGGTGGAGCCTAGAAGAAATAAAAAGGCTGCTCAAGAGCCAAGAACTCTGATATAATCGTAGTATGCCATATCATGTAGGTTCTAAGGGTTCATACGGTTGCTCAGGCTACCCAGCCGTCAAGGACGATGGAACAGTAATGGGTTGCCACACAACACGAGGTGCTGCTGCACGTCAAATTTATGCTATTAATGTTAGCGAAGGAAATATTGGAAAAGCCATGGTTAAAGAAGGTGACATGGTTATGGCTCCAAATGATGATGAGGTTTATGTTGGTCGTGTAGTTCATGTTATGACTGACGGAATGCTTGGAACCCCTGGATCAGAATATGTGCTTATGGCTTCACCAGAAGATCCTGCAGTACTAATCCAACTCTTTGAAATGGAAGAAGGCGGATTAGAAGAAACAGAATATTTTGTTGGTAAGAAAGCATCTGAAGTAATGGCAATGCCATCTCTTGAATCAAATGTTGGAATGGATAAATCTTTTGGTGGAACTCCAGAGGAAGATGATGAAATAGAAGATGCTCGTCGTAGGATGGTTGACGAAGAACTTGATAAACAATATAAAGGTTGTGGTTGCCCAACATGCAAAGAATTAAATGTTGATTGCCCAAATTGTCCAGTGTGTCAAGCAGAAATGAATAAGGCAAGAATGGCTAATGCCCCTTATGAAGATGCACAAATGGATCGTGAAGATGAAGGAGACATGGAAATGGCAGCAAAGCCAAAGTATGAAGATATGATTAAACCACGTAGAGGTGGATCTACTCCTGCAAATCCAAGATTATACGCTGCAGTTGTACAAGCAGCAAAAGATAAGTTTGATGTATATCCTTCAGCAGTCGCTAATGGTTGGGTAGTTCAAGAATATAAGCGACGTGGTGGAACATACAAGGGGATAGATATGGATACAGAAAAGCGTGACTATTCAACTGCTGCTCGTGAAAGAATGGCTGGAGCAGGTACAGCAATGCCAGATGGATCTTTCCCAATTGGTAATCGTGCAGATTTACAAAATGCAATTCAGTCTGTAGGACGTGCAAAAGATTATGGTGCTGCTCGTGCACATATTATTCGTCGTGCTCGTGCATTAAATGCAATGGATATGCTTCCAGAAGATTGGCGTAACAAGGCTACGAAGGGTGTAGGTGAATGGTCTGGATCAATTTTTGATCTAAATCCATTTGTAAAATAATGTCGTCTGGAAAATATAAAACAAAGCATCCTTTCAATCCAGTCCAAATAAAGAATGGAATGATAGTTCGTTTAAATAAAGATGGAACTGTCAGATCAGTACTTGGTAAATATGGGGAGTATAAAAAAGATGACAAGAAGTAAGATAGTACAGTCTGCTGACATTCACAAGGCAGAAACATATACACCAACATCAGGAATGAAAACTGCTGCTCGTCGTGCTTTGCGCTGGAAAGAAGAGGGCAAGGCTACTGGTGCTGGCACTCCAGTTGGTTGGGGTCGTGCAACAGACATAGTTGCTGGACGTGCTTTATCATTAGATACAGTTAAAAGAATGTATTCTTTCTTTTCTCGTCATGAAGTTGACAAAAAGGGCAAAGACTTCTATAATACTAGTAACCCTTCTAATGGTCGCATAATGTGGGATGCATGGGGTGGGGATGCAGGATTTTCTTGGTCTCGTGCAATTGTAGAACGTGAAAAGAAAAAAGCAGAAAAAGTTTGGGAAGGCAGCGCATTTAGCACAAAAAGGGGGTAAAGGGTGGAAGATTTATCATTAGATGAAGTAAAGCAATTGCTTAACTTTTATAAGCAAAAGTCATCTGAGTTGGAGTTTCAGGTTCTTCAAATGCAAATAAAGATAAATAAATTATCAAAGCAAGAAGATCCAGTTCCAGCAATTAAAACAACAAAAACAAAATAGAGGTGTTTAGTGGAATATATTATTGTATCCATCTTGACACTTTTGCTTTGTTTGGGTATAATTAATTTATTCGCAAATAAAAGACGAAGAGTTATAGGTAAAATTGTGTATAGACAAAGTGCGATACATAATAGAATTAAGGATCATCTTCCAAATAGGATGTTTGAGAAACCTGAATTCAACTCTCAGTCTAAAAACCATGTATCAAAATATATGGTAAAAATTATTGTGATAGAACAAAAAGCCTATTGGGTCAAAGATAATATTTTTTATACTGCTGAAACCAGAAATGGAAATATTATTCATGATACTGCAAGGCCAGTAGATACTTCTAATATGTCTAAAAAAGATATTGACAAAATGCTTTTTATATTGGATAATTTAGGTAGGGGGAATGATGATAGTAGTAGTTCAAGGAACTAATGAGTTTGAAGACTATAATGTTTTTATTCGTGCTATGGGTGTGGCAATGTCTAGTATGCACCAAGACGATAAAGAGTTTGTAATCTATTCCGTTGGTCCTGCAAGAATAAACTCTATGGTATCTGAATTCTGCAACCTGTCTGAAAGAGGTATGAAGGCCAGAGGGAAGAAGATCAAAAACTATAAGGTTCATTCTTCATGGGTAGAAGAAAATATGGAGTATGTAAATTATTTTGCATATCTAAGTAAGCCAAAACAAGCAGTATCAAAATTAGTTGCTAAAGCAGAACTTCAAAACGTTGAAGTTGGAATTTTTAGATATTAGGAGAAATAGTGGTAATCAAAGATTTAAATAAGATGGAATCAATCGTAGCAAAAAACAAGAATCTTTCTTGGGTTGGTTGGGATGTTGTAGATCGCAAAAGAACTGACACTGCTCGTACATCTATTAGCGGGGTAAGAGTAAATGGAGAATGGTATCTACAAAGAACTTATCCAGTTACCCGTAATGGTTGGGATATACCAAATAGATATAGAGGATAAGCATGAAGCAACATCTATGGAAAGATGATGCCAAATGCTTAGGGTTAGAGACAAATATATTCTTTGATAAATACGAAGAAGATACTAATGTCAGACCTATAGTTGATTCTTTATGCATGAGTTGTCCTGTTGCGAAGGTTTGCTTTGCAAATGGTATTTCTGGTAAAGAGTGGGGTATCTGGGGTGGTATATACTTAGAGGGTGGAGAAATCTCTAGAGAGTTTAATAACCATAAGGATAAGAAACAATGGGGTGAAATGTGGAGAGTTTTGACGACGGACAGCAAGTAACATCATTTGAAAATATCTGTAAGATACTTGCAGACCTATGGCTAAACTATCGCAGTGATAAAGAGTTTAAAGACTTTATTGAATATAACGATATTGGTTTACCACTAGCATTTTTTATTGATTCAGAGTTAGTTGAACATACAGAGTTGGCGCAGCAGTATGTTGTTGAAACTTGGAATATATTCTTGGCTGCTCTTGGAATAGAAGATAGTGGGTGGGAAAACTTGCAAGAAATGTTTAATAATATTAAGGAGTAGTAATGATAATTCAAATTATTGGTCTGCCTGGATCTGGCAAAACAGCATTAGCAGTTGCACTTAAAGAAAGAATTAATGCAATACATCTTAATGCAGACGAGGTTCGTTCAACAATAAACTCAGATCTTGGGTTTACACCAGAAGATAGAATTGAACAGGCAAGGCGAATGGGCGAAATGGCTCGTTTGATTGCTAAACAAGGTGTAGCACCAGTAGTTGTTGATTTTATTTGCCCTACAGAAGAAACCAGAGAAGCCTTTGGTCCTGCTGATTTAATTGTATGGGTTGATAGACTTAAAGAAGGAAGATTTGAAGATACAAACAAACTATGGAAAGATCCATCAAAGTTTGATATTAGAATTCTTGACGGTTATACAGTAGAAAAAGAAGTAGATATGGTCATACAGGCTGGATCATTGTTTGATTGGTCTGCTCCCACTACTCTACAACTTGGTAGATATCAGCCATGGCACGAAGGTCATCAGGCATTAAAAACACAGGCTCATAAAAGAACTGCACAGGTTTTAGTTGGCGTTCGTAATACCTATAAGACCTCAGAAAAGGATCCACTAAAATATGACGAGGTAGCAGAATATATTAAGCAAGATAATCCATTTAAAGATACCCTAGTATTACGACTACCAAACATTACCAATATTGTTTATGGTCGTGATGTAGGATATAAGATTGAACAAATAGACTTAGGGGAGGCAATTCATGCTATTAGCGCTACTGAAAAGCGTAAAGAACTGGGTCTTTGATTCTGACAGCAATGGCTGGGCAGACAAAGAAGCAGCCTTTTACTTTGGAGAAGAAATTGATGAGAGTAACGAGGAGTAGATCATTTGCTAAGGCCTGGAGTTATAGGGTTTTTGGTACCTTGACTTCTTTTATTGTTGTATATATAATTACTGGTGAGGCTATCTTGGCTACTGCTATTGCATTTTGGGAGACAGTATTAAAGATAGGTGTTTACTATTGGCATGAACGTATATGGGATAAGATACAGTGGGGAAGGTTTTAATGTATACAGATCAAATGCGTAGAGCATTTCACTCTATTCCTGCTCCTAAAAACTTTGGCATTAACCTAATAGATAATGAACACTTTTTAACTATCAAACTAAATGAAAAAGCATTCTTATCTATGACACATGATGAAAAAATAGAAGCAGTTAAATATGTTGCAATGATAAAAAAGGCTTTAGAGATGGAAGGCGCTATTGTTCTTGTGACCAGAGAAGCGATAGATGGATCTAACTAAACCTTCTCCAGTAGTCTATGTTTTCAAAATCATTTCTTATTTCTGTGTTTAAAAATAAACAAATTTTTTGACCTTTGTCTGGATCGGACATTTCCAAAGTAAGAAGATTATCTTTATTCTCAAAATATCTATCTATTTCTAAATGGTAACTGTTATAAAAAACTTCAAGGTCTTGATCAGAACACTCTAAAATATTTTTTGGAGTACTATTCATGTGTCTCCAAAACATTTCTTTTTCAAATATATCAAATTCTGATTTGTTATTAACTATAGAGTCTAAAGAATATAATTTACGAATAGAAGATATCCACTCATCAACTGGCCTTTTTATTAAAATAAACTTTGTATCATAATGTTTATCAAAGTATTTATACATATAGTTAAAAGGTAGATCAGAGAATGCATCATATTTTAATTCAGCATCATGAACTAAAGAAAAAAGTTTTTCCCTATCGAATGAATTTATCTCTGAGTTTTCAAACTCTTGCCCTATCCAATGTATTGTCTTATAGCCAAGTTTTTCTAAGAAAGCACTGGTGGATTGGGTTGCTGTTCTATTTAAACTGACTGCCACAACTTTATTATTTGACATTTAATAACTCATCTATAGGCTTTGTATTTTCTTTCCATAATTGCACGATAATATTTTTATTATACTCTTGTAAATCATATATTTCTTTATCAGTGCTACCAACTAAGTTTTTATTATCACTTTCAAAGTTGTTGGTTGTAACAAAAAGGGGTATGGCATAAGACTTTTCTGTTCCGAATATAGTTTTATGATCTGTGATAACTGTAGACTCATTATTAGTAAACCTATACTTTCCAAATGTATAATATTCCAAAATTATGTTTTTAGCATGCTCTCTTGATATCAGATATGCCGCTGCAGAATATTCCCTGTCTTGTTTCTTATGAAGATATAGGTTATGACCTTGTATAAATATGATAGATAACTGAACTACATCAAAGTTTTCAGGTAGTTTAGCCACAAATTCTTCCCATGAAAATGGCCAATACCCAACAGTTTCAAAACTAATATCGTCTTCAAAGATTAGAGCATATTCAGAACTAGACTCTACAACCCATGTTTGCAATGCCTTAATATGAGATATAGTGGCTGCAAGGTCTATGTCTCTTATGTTTGGATTAGTTGGCTTTTCCCATATTAGATGAGAGATATCTTTAGAACCATCTACCGCATCTATAAAAGAATAATTATATATAGAGTGATCGTTAAACAATGACTCAACATACTGTTTCTTATCTGACCTTTTCTTTAAATTAATAACATATATTGGATATTCCCCACCAATTTGCATCTTAAAATTATATCATAGTAACTTGACTTAGGCCATTTGAATATGCTAAAATATTTATAAAGGGAGAGAGCATGCAAACATTTTTACCACATAAGAAATTCTCTGACTGTGCCAAAGAACTAGATAGTAAAAGGCTCAACAAACAAATACTTGAGGGCTATCAAATTCTTAATATATTATTAGGCAAATCAGAAAGTAAGGCTTGGAGAAATCATCCTGCTGTATTGATGTGGAAAAACAACGAGGGTAGTTTGGTCTTTTATGTCAAAACAATGATCAGGGAAGCAAAACGCAGGGGTATAAAAACAGATAAAAATAGTGACAATATACATAGGCTACTATTGCAACAAGATAAAAGAATACCACTTCAATACCCTTCTTGGTATAAAGACTCTAGAGTAGACTTAGTTATAGAAACACACAGGGCAAATCTATATAAAAAAGATCCAATATTTTATGCACACTTTGCCAATGCTGTTGAATCTAATAACAATAAGCCATGCTGTCCAGATAGGAAAGAGCCATGTAAGTACTACTGGCCAACACACGTATCATGACCATTTTTATATCAATAGCAAGTTATAGAGATCCTGAATTAGTAAACACAATAAAGTCAGCAATAACTAATGCTGTTTATCCAGACGAACTATACTTCTCTGTAGTTCTTCAAGAGTTTGAAAAAAAAGAACCAGACCTTTCTTGGGTTCCAAACCTATCGCTGACTAAAATGCATCCAAGAGATGCTAGGGGTGCTGGTTTTGCAAGAGCAAAAGCAATGGATAGTTATAACGGACAAGACTATTATTTACAAATAGACTCTCATACTAGGTTTGAAAAAAACTGGGATCTATTGTTACTGGACCAATATAAAAAAGCACAGGATATTGCTAAGAATAAAAAAATTATACTTTCATCTTTCCCTCCACCATTCTATGTTGAATCAAACAACAAGGTTTCTTTTCCAACTAAAAGCAAAGAGCATCCATCTACACCTATGAAGCAGATCCCACACCTAAATAGAAGAAATGAATGGACTGCAAAAAGAGTAGACTTTGATGACAAAAGTATGATTAATCCAGAGCAGTCATCTACTGTACTTGCTGGCTTTATTTTTTCAATTGGAGATATAGTAAAAGAAGTTCCATACGATCCAGAGATAAGTTTTTTTGGAGAAGAGATATGCTTTGCTATGAGGGCATGGACAAGAGGATGGGATATATACTCACCATCAATTAAAATTGTATATCATTTTTATAGTCGTGCTGGATATGACAAAATATGGAAAGATAGAAATATAAGAAAGGTGTCTTGGAAAGAAATAGAAACACTATCCAAAGAAAAGCAGTTAAGAGTTTTATGTGGTATAGAAAATGGTATTTTTGGTTGTGGCAAATATAGACACCTAAAAGCATACGAAAAGTTATGCGGGATTGACTTCAAAAAACACTACGGCTTGACATAAATGAATTGGTAGAGTATACTATAAATATGGAAATATTGGCTATTGTTTTGGGGATATTTGCTCTATCTTTTATGATAGCCTATATCAGCGTATCTAGAAAGTTGTCTGCTGTAAGCAAAGGTTTTGCTGAATTGTTTTTAACCTATACCTCTTTAAGAGATGTTGTTGAAAGTAAGAACAATAATACAGATGAGAATATTCATAAAGAAAACTTTATTAAGTTTTTATCTGATTCTCGTGAGTGGGCATTTGGATATATTGAAGAAGTACAAGAGGGATTAAAAAAGTTTGTAGATGAAGTAGAGCCACAACTAGAATATTATAATGAATACGGAGTTGTAGTAGAAGGAATGATTCCTCCACACGATGCTGCTTTAAAAAAGATTTCTAAAGAGTTTGAAGAATTAAAAAAACTTCTTCCAGAGGAAACTGTGTGATTGACGCTAGGGGTATACCAACTTGTGAGTGCCCTAATTGCGGAGATAATTTATTTAGAGCACTAGTATCTTTTGATCCAGAGACATATACAATTGGTATGTATCATCTTGATATTCAGTGCCATAGTTGTGGAACACTTGCGACAGCACCAACTCCAATGGATAATCCAGAGGCTGACACGGAAGATAAAAATAAAGGAGAAAAATTTTGAAAGATATTTTATTATCAACATTAACAGGTTTTGGATGTGGCTTAGTATTCGCTGCATTCAAATTGCCAGTACCAGCACCACCAGTATTTGCAGGAGTTGCAGGTATTATTGGTCTATGGGCTGGTTATGCTATACTATTTAAGGTTCTATCCTAGGAGGAAAAAATGGAACTCAGTAAGAAACACAAAGCAATGCTTGCGTCATATGGACGCTCAATCGTAGGCGCAGTAGCAGCACTATATGTTGCTGGAGTAACAGATCCAAAAGATCTATGGGCAGCACTTGTTGGTGCGCTAATTCCAGTAGCAGCACGTGCTATCAATCCAAACGACCCAGCATTTGGTAGAGTACCTGCTGTAAGTGTCGTAGAAGAGGCTCTGAAGGCTGCTAAGGCACCTTCTAAGAAGGCTTCTAAGAAGAAGTAGTGCTAATAGGTAGACTGGCCAGCCTTAGCGCTGGCCTTTCTATTTTGGAGGGGTAATGAAAAAAATACTGGTAATAATGCCATTATTCAATAATGAAACCTATGTGGGTAATGCAATCAAGGGAATACTAAGTCAGTCCTATAGCAATTTTTCTTTAGTAATAGTTAATGATGCCTCAACTGATAACTCTTTAAAAATAGCACAAGAGTTTAAAGATCTAAGAATAACTATCTTATCTAATGATAAAAATATGGGCTGTTATTATTCAAGAAATATTGGACTTTCATTTATGAAAACAAATGACTATGACATATTTACATTCCATGACTCTGATGATTTTTCAAGTCCAAATAGATTTGATACCCTGATTAAATATTTTGACGATCCAGAAATTCTTGCTGTTCAAGGCATGTATCAAAGACTTGGGGATAATATTCCATATTGGATAGAGCCTAAGATGCATACTAACTCTCATGCGTTTTATTCTAAAAAGGTTTTTGATTCAATTGGTTATTTTGAAAATGTAAGATTTGGTGGAGATACTGAATATTGGAATAGGCTTATGTCTTTCTGTGAATTAAACAATAACTACAAGTATGCTTTATCAGACGATGTTTTATATTTTGCTAACATGACTGGTAATAACTTAGTGCAAAAATATGGTCCAGACGAAAGGGCTAGGTATAGAAAACTTAGTGCTAAAAAACATCTTGTAATGAAATACAATAAAAATTTTTATGTACCATTTATTAAATAATATTTAAATATTTATCTTTTAAAACTTCTGCAGAAAAATTATTATATCCAATATCATATGCTAATTCTTTTTCTTTTTGCTTATCATTCTTAATATAGTTATCTATCGAACCTGCTAAAGATTTTGCATTTGCTTCATATACATGCAGCATTGTTCTTGTTTTAAGTCTATCTATCTTATCAGAATCAACTAGCCAGTTGTTGGGAAGAATTTTATTATTAGGAGATATATCTGTCATAAAAACTGGCATGCCACTGAGCAAAGCCTCATTCATTGGAAGGCATAGTCCTGCATACCTTCTTGGAAGAACCATGGCATCAAAACCATAGTACATATCTTCTCTATTTTTTACATTATCGAACTCTATCTTTAGTCTTGAGTCCCTTGTTTTAATCTCTAGATCAGACTGGGTTCTTACTACAAGTTCGTAGTCTTCTTTTGAATACTTAAGCATGTCAATAACAGTATTAGTACCATTTCTATCCTTTGCTGCAGACTTGCCAGCAATATGTAGGATGCGCTTGTGATCTTTTGACATGTTAAATTCTTTATTCTTTGCAAATGTATAGTGATTAGTTGGTGGTGGTAAGTGAATTACATCTGATTTATTGCCAAACTGTTTTTTAACTTCTTCAAAAAACCAGGGGCTTGGAGATAATAAAACATCTGGAAAACTAAGCCTATCATTAGCAAGATAGTCTAGAAACTCATAGTTATATTGAAGAATAGTTTTTATTTTTCTTTGTCTTGCAAGATCAATAAAGCCATTGAAATAAAAGGTTTCACATGTTAATACTGTAGTCAAACCTCTTAAAAAATCTTTTATTTCTGGAGACTTAGGAAAGCCATTAGTCTCAGTTACTTTGTACTTGTCATACCATTCAGGGAACTGATCATTATTGTTAAATCTTTTTGAGTTAATCAATAGCACCTTATCTGGGTTAAGCATCTCTACTAGTTCCCTAGTTTGATTTCCTAAACCAGTGTTATCACACCTAGCAACTATTCCTAGTCCCACTAGTAAAGCCACGCCCAAATCATGCCACCACGTTCCCAACTTCCCATTGTTCTAACATGGTGTGTTTCAGATAGTTTTTGAACCATTGCTCCCATTGTATTGCCAGATCTTATATCAAACTCCATAGTAATATACTTACACTTTTGTAAATTTTCTTTTGATGCTCCAAGAATAATTTCTGTTTCTGCTCCCTCAACATCAATCTTTAAAACATCTACTTCATCTATATTGTATAAATCAAACATAGAATTAAAAGACATTAGTTCTACCTGTGTACCAGGCTTTCCATCTTTGATAGTTGATCCGCCACCTTCGTCACTTATTGTCACAGTTCCTTTTTTATCTCCAATGGCATATGGTAAAATAAAAACTTTATCTTGCATATTATTTAGTTCAATATTATTTTTAAGGGCCTGAAGATTGTGTGGTTCTGGTTCGATAGCATAAACAGTATCTCCTCTTGATGCTGCAAATATTGAAAATGATCCAATATTTGCTCCAATATCTACTACTTTTCCATTTTCACTAAAACGCCAGTCTGCTACCTCGTATACATTTTCATCCCAAATTTCTTTAATTACTATCATATCTGTTGGATAGTTATCTCTTAGTTCAAACTTTATGTTTGTGTTTGGTACCTCATACATCATATTCCCAAAGCCTCCAATATATGCTGCCATCTATTTTTATATGTATAATTTTCTTTAACAAGTTGGTGGCCTGCTAATCTTATTTGCTCACGCTCTTCTTCGTGCTCTAAATAGTAATCTATAAGTTCTTTTAGTTGTTCAAAGTTACCATATTCATAAAAAACTAAATGCTTTTTATCTTCAAACTCTTCCTCTAGCCCCTTGATGTATGGATGAATGATAAAGCCACCACGACCTATGGTCTCATATATTCTATCTGACCAATAATACGGGTAATTAAAATCTATGCAAAGCGTATCTCCAACAACAATCTTTGTTGACCAGTAAAGTTTGTTTAGTTCTGCACCACGAACAGACTTTATTCCACCAGAACCATAGTGCTCAAAGCGTCTACCATATGTTTCAGATAGCCAATTAATTAGTTTTGGTCTATATGGCCATTCATGATGGTATGTTTTGCTACCCACAAATATTACATCATGAGTTTTTTTGACTGGTCTGAACAAACACTCTTGATCAAAGACGCCAGCGGGTAGATAATGGCCTTTAACATTAGTTTTTTTATTGAACCACTCTGCCATTTTCTTATCAACAGTAAAGAAATGTCCAATATATTTATACACTGGATCTTTACCTAAATCAGTTTGTCTTTTCAGTCCAAACCATAAATCCAAATGATATGTCATTGTTGGTATTTTGTATCCTGCTAGTTTTTTTAAAACCGCATCCATACCAATAGATCCCTGAGTTCTCCAACCATGTGTATGAATCCATATAAATAAATCTGACGATGAGGCTTGTTTTAATATGTCATCAGACTTGGCTTCAGTTTCCTGCATCCTAATTACCTGATGCCCCATTGATTCTAGGGTTGCAGCATGGTGACTTTCGCTACTATAACTAACACGAAAGTTACCAAGAAAAACTATTTTTGCCACAATTACCCCTTTTAAATTATTATACCATTGGTAGAGCAGGTAGGACTTGAACCTACGATAACCGAATTATGAGTTCGGGGCCTTGACCAACTTGGCTACTGCTCCTTAGTCTTTCAATCTTCTAAGTATCTCAGAAGTAGTTGGATCTGTCAACATCTTATCAACTGCTTCTGCAACTTCCTGTCTAACTGGCGGTATGGAATATTTATCATTCTTCGTAATATTATTTAATAGATTCATCAATCTAACACAATCTTCATGTCTATACCATGTATGACAGTATAGGTTATCTTCTGTTTCTATCATGTTGGCACAAGACCTATAGTCCGCTATGATCTGGTCTATAATGACCTTCTGTGCCTTTTTACAGCCATTACAAGGACATGCCCAGTCGCCCCTTGGAGGTGTTTGATTAGGATCTGCCATTTGTATATTCTACCTTTATTCTTTTCCAGCAGTCCTGGCAAGTTGTGTATGTTTTTTCTGTGACTGGACAAGAAGCGGTATACACATTTGAGTGTTTGCAGTATGCTTGTTTGAACAACATAATAAATACTTTAAGTAAATGTTTAATAATGTACATCTATATCATATCCTAAATCTTTGGCTATACCACCTAATACATCATAAATTATTGTCAGTTGGTCTTTTGTTAATTCTTTTTCCCATCTGCCATAGCCATTAAAAAGTGGCTGCTTAACTTGCCAAGCCCTTCTGCTCTCATGATCTTCTCCTATACCATCAGAGTCTTTGGGATTACTAATGCCATACCAGTTTGGAGCAGTGTTATAATATTTTTCCATGTTGATATCATAATCAATATCAATATAACTACACACATTTTGAATTGTTGGCACTAAGTTTGTAACTAAATTTTCATATTTTACTGTTAAGCCAAGGTGCTGATAAAGTCTGACGCAGTACATATCTTGATAAACACGATTAATAGATTTGTTCCAATCATTAGTTCTTTTATACAAGGATGCTACCAAGTCTCTTGGATCTCTTACCATAAAAACAAAAGAAGTATCTTGATATCTATTATTGATTTGATCAATAAAATATATATGTTTTGGAGTTTTTTCTACAATGCCAATGACATTATCATCATATTTATTTTGTAATAAATTATCTATTTTTTCAGGGTATCCGTCAACAAAGGCCCAAGTCTCATATGGGTACAAGTAAAGGTTTTTATGTGAACCAATAATTGTAGCCATAAGTGTTGTACCTCCATGACCACAACCAGATACAGATATTAGTTTCATACTTGATTTAAATACTCCCTAATTCCTATACCTATTAATTTCATATGCTGTGCGATGATAGAGGTATGTGCATGAGGGGTAAATCCAACAGACTTTGCCTTATTAAAAAATGCATAGTCTTCTCCAACAAAATCTCTTACTCCACCAATCATTTCGTGTATTGGCCTATCAATTCCATATTTTTCAACTATTTTATTAATTACACTTCTATGTACTATTGTTAAACCAAGTCCAGACCAGTCTATTTCTACAAAACTATTAGAGTTAACCTCATATTGTTTTTCTGTAAAAATCGAGGGTACTGGGTTAGCAAAAAGCCCATTAACCCTTCTATCAATAGAAAGAAAATATATACCAGACAATAATGGCATTGAGTTTGCATCTGCATGCTCAATAAACATTTGCAGGTTAGATGGTTTGATAAGAATGTCAGAGTCTACCCAAAGCAGCCAATCTGTGTCATTATCTTTTATAAACTGCTTTGCTACACCATCCCTATTGTCTCCAATATGAAGACCAGATCCACGATAAATCCTGGTTATTTTATTTTGTGTGTTCATAGAAAAAAATACTGTTTCAAGAACGGCCTGCATGAAAGCACCATAAACATTTTGATTATCTACCCAGCCAAGGGCTATTGTTTCACCTGGTTTCATTAATTATCCTAGTTCCATATCTATATTCTTTGACTTACATAGTTCATGTATTAAATTTTTATCTTTTTGATCAATGCACATCTTTATAATATCATGGAGTATTCCATAATCTCTAAGTTGTCTTGCTGTGTAATGAGTGTATGCTTCATCTGTAAATAAAAACTTATTTACATTATTTTTATTAGGAAATCTTTTATTATGTATTTCATCTAATCCAGTTTTTGACATAAATAAATACATTTGAGTATCAGTATCAAAACAGTTATCTAAATTTTTATACTCCCACTTTGTAATAACATCGTAGTGACTTACTCTATATTCTTCACTAGTTTCATCAGGCCATGTTGTATATATTGGATTAAATCCAATGATTGTATCAATTTTAATTTTAGTGCTTAAATATATAGCAGACATAGCACCACTACTATTTCCTAAAGCAGACATTTTTCTTCCATCGGCATACTTAAGTATTAGTTCTGGCATAGTATCCCAATGAAACATTTGCCCTGCATGCCTTGTTTTGTTTTTTATGAATATTCTTGATGCGCCATTTGTTGATTTTACAAACTCTTCTTGTCCAAGTATAACTCCATTAAGACCGCCAAGCAATCCATTCTCACCAGAAAAAGATATTAAAAAACTATCTGACCCAGTTTCATCATATGAAATGGCATAGTTGCTATCTTCAAATATTGTAACAAAAGAGTTATTATCCATTTCTATATCCTATCACAACTCTTTAAAATTTCATTATATATTGATTTTAGATTATCAACATCAAATTCATTTAAAAGGTTTTTAGCATAATTATAATTTTCTAAAGTTGTAGATGTTCTTAGAATGCTTTTTGTTAAATTTATTTTAGCATACTCATCATATTTTTCAACCATATTTGTTGGTATTGTTTTGTTTTTAACTCCTATAATATTTGCTATATGTGAAACAACACCATTAGTATTATTAATTAAATCCTCAAATTTAATAAGAGTTCCAGCACTATTTACTGCAGTTGTATAAAAATCTATAAAATCATCTACTGCATTTTGTAAATTATTAAAAAGAGACGCCTCTTCTGATTCATTATATCCATGATCATCGTATGTTTTTTTATTCATAGCAGCAATAGAAGGAATACACTCTTCTGGATCTCTCACTATACAAACAACTAGGTCTTCATCTAACAGGTATTTAGTTTCGTGTACTCTATTTACATCTAGTCCAGTTGCGTATTTTATACAATACTGGAAAAAATGAGACCCAGATCTTGGATAAGTTAAACTAGATATTCTTTTCATTTTTAACCTGCATTTCGTTTAAACCCCTTGCAATATCTGCACATACTTCAAAGGCTTTCTTAGTCCTGCGAGACTTAGCCTTCCCATGTGTTGCCCATACCTCGTAGGTATACTCGATATCAAGAGCAATCTGTTCTCTAATTTCTTTTACAGTAAATACAATAAATTCCCAGACCTGTTCCTTCTGTTCGTCTGTTAATTCTTCTGTCCAATTAGCCATTTTTCATCACCTTTACTATGTCGTGAAACCTATCAAAATCACATACATTCCTACCAAAATTTGCAAAGCGGGTACATATAACAATATTCTCTTTCGTATAATCACCATTCACATCTATCTTATCAATAGATGGAGCAAGCGGATGTTTAGGCATCCAGTCTTCGTGATCTTTGTATAATAAATCTAGATCTAAAGGAACGCCAAACCAGTAGCACTTGCCTTCTTGTTTGTCCCAAATTTCTTTTAATTCTTCTGGGGTAACATATATTTTTGCTGGCACCCATTCTTTTTGGTTTGGACCAGAAGCACCGCCAACAGATGAACCCTGCTTATCCATTCTACGTTTATTAGTAGATGAATTAATTACAGTCCAGTTGCCGTCAGCATCTTGACGAACACCGTTCGACAAAATACTAGACCAAAGTTTTTTAAAGTAGTCACGCCCCACATTTAAATTATACCCTATTCACAAATATATGTAAAGGACATATGAAATTTATCATCAGTATCTATATTAACAGGGCTATCATGATCAAATGGTTGGTCAGCAGCGTTGCTTCCTACTGCCCAAATTGTAAAATTTGTTGATCCATCTGATAAGTGTCCTTTAATACTATAATGGTCTACGCCCTGATTTACAACTTTATGAATTGATCCGCCATAAACATCTGTATGATATTTTGATGGAAATGGCAGGGTAAGTGAATAGGCTCCTGTTCCAAAATTAGTTACATTATCAAATTCAACATCTATCTGAACAGTAACTAAATTACCAATCTTTACATAAAATGCATCTACAGGATCTCCTGTATATGTTAGTCCAGTTCCAGACCAAAGAGAGTTATATGGATTTATTGTTGTTGTTAAACCACCAACATCTCCAAAAGCAGGATGTGTGAAACGTGCCATTACAACTCCAGGCTAGTGTAAATTGTTGAAACGTACATACCAGTTGTTGATGCTATTGCATAAAGAGCATCTTTGCCTGGTAACTCAAAAGATATAGAATGATTTGGAAGAATTCTAAATCCGTAGTTGGTTGAAGACACAGATGCATCTCCACCAATATAAATATATCCAGCATCATTTGAATTTTGCACAGTAAAGTCTAGGCCTGAATGAGTTCCGTTTGGAGTCAAGCGCAAAGAAGTGGTATTGCTAAGTGCAGTGCGTGAATATGACGACATGATGTTATTATATCATCTTTAAAGTTCGGCGCAAAATAGAAATATAAAACCACCATTTGCCACTTGCGTGGCAATATGGTTGAATAATCTAGTCTTGCTTGAATAAACTAACTGTAAAGAAATATCTAGTTCCCCTTGTTACCTTATTAACTCCGTGTGGGTACCAAGATGGACAATAAATCATATCGCCCTTCTTTGCTTTAACAGCATGTTCTGACCCATCTGGAGCGGTATAGGTAAGTTCTCCGCCTTCGTAATCATCATTTAAATACATAAGAGCACCCATCTCTTCTCCTTCTTGAGAATCTAGGTGGGTAGCCATACCAATACCTTCATTGTATTTGGTAGCAATATATCCATTGTATTTAGTGAAGCCATCGTTCAAGGTTTCTACAGCCTTGTCGTAATACTTTTTTACAAAGTTTTGAAACACAGGATCCTGAGAATCAATAAGACCAATACGACCATCTTCCCTTACAATGACTTCTCCAATATCACAAAGATAGTTAAGTCTTTCAATCATTATGTCGCAGTCTCTAGACTCAACAAATCCTTCAAACACTCTTACATCGCTCATCTTATCTCCTTATAACGCATAAGCAACAACCCCACATAAAAAGCCTATGATGAACGAGGCAGTTAAAAGAGCACCTGTATAGCGTCTTTCAATATACTGCCTAATAACATCATCTGCTATGTTACCTGGAATCTGCTCTAGTTCGTTGTCTTCATTTCTTGTAAAATATTTATGCTTCATTGTTTTCCTCTCTGTTTGTTACTTCAAGAATATCACCAATACTGTGTTCTGGAATATCGTGGAAATATAACATTCCGTTATCTTTTTGTGCCCATCCTCGCCAACCATCTGGCTCCCACCAAAATGTAGCAGCAGTCTTCATTGCCTCTGGATCTTCAAAAATAAGGCCTAGCGAGTTATACCAATTGACCTCATCAAAAATCGCAAGGCGTAGAGAAGGTACCTTGAATATCATTCGTACTATAAGGTCAATCACTTTTCCCCCTGGCAATAGCAGCACACTGAGACACTGCCATATTCCATACTTCAAAAGAAAAATTCTCAGCCACATTTTCTGTATCTGCTGGCATAGTTTCTTCAATCTCTCGTGCTATCTGCTCACGTATCTTTGCTTCAGTATCGTTATACATATAGCCTATAATATCTGCATCTCGTCTCATTTATGCTCCTTCATGTGCCTGTTTAAAGTATCATGAGCAAATATACCCCAGCGAACTTCTATCTCCTTTTGACAGATATCGCAAACAACTACTCTACTCACAGATTCAGTATAGCCTAGAATGGGCAAAAGGTCAAACAGAAAACCCATACGTGCCTAAGCAGAGGTATGGGTTATGTTAATATTATTATACAGGATAAAATAGGAGGGTTTTACATGCTAAGCAAGAAAACGGGTTTGTCTGGTTATTAGCCAGCCCATCCTCCTATTTTAAAATCAGAAAGGGAGCCTTTTAACCTCATGCTCAGGAGGAGAGGAAATGACCCCAGAAAGGTAAGGCCAACGTCTCTAGATATAAGTATAGCAAAGTTTGGGAGGGTATGCAAATCAAGGCGGTATAGGACAAATGCTACAATAACCCTATGAGTATATGTCCCTTATGTAAGACTAAATTAATCCCAGTAGTATATGGGAGATTAGATAAGGATATTCTGGATATGCAGGATAAGGGTTTGTTATTAATATCTCTGGATAAGCAAAGATCAGCAAATTCCTATTGTCCATTATGTGAAGAAGCCTATGGGGATCATACAGATATGCCCATAAAGGCTGTTTGAATATCTTATATATACCCGCTTCTGATACCCTCTGAAATAGGCTTATAGGGCTTGTTATGGGTGTTTGGTAGGTGGTTTAAGACTTTATTTACATTACTGATAATATTATTTTATGCTATGGGTGGAGGAAAGTGGAGTAAAGTGGGGAATGGAGCATCTTTAGAAGATGGGCCGTAATCCTGGCGGGGTACAGTTCAAACCAACCCAGTTCCCAAACCCCATATCACAAACATCCATAATTGTCAAACCCCATATCCCCATATCCAAATTTGCCCATTATATCCCAAACAATTGTGTTTGTCAACTGTCAAACAATGATATTTTTCATATCAAAAATGTTTGAAAATGACAGAAAATGATAACAAAATGTTACAAAATGTTTTAATATGTTTGCAAATCCAGGAAAAATTGTTTGATATCGTAATGTGTTTTATATAGGGGATTTGGATCATAGTTTTTGGGATTCCCGCCCGCCGTTCGTAATGTCTAATAGGATAGGCAGACAGCCGCAGGCGGGGGCGGGAA
>JACCDX010426917.1_pt1 | contig 42213 bp, 33 predicted proteins | sample 7449681 | NCBI WGS metagenome assembly JACCDX01 (sample SAMN15323450, study PRJNA562643) | freshwater metagenome | isolation source: river surface water | place: USA:Blue River Watershed | collected 2017-08-18
GTTTTGTTAAAAACTAGAGCCGATTGTGAATAAGTTTGACTTTTAATAACCGCAATATTTCACAATCTTTGTAATCCCCAAACAATCCAAAATCTTACTTATTTTCAATCAAAAAAACAAACCAATAACTATGTCTGCAATTGAGCCAATTTTACAAGAAAACAAAGATCGTTTTGTTATTTTTCCGATAAAACACCAAGATATTTGGGAGTGGTATAAAAAACAAGAAGCGTGTATTTGGACCGCTGAAGAAATTGATTTGCATACCGACTTAAATGATTGGAACAATAAATTAAATGCAGATGAAAAATATTTCATCAAGCATATATTAGCATTTTTTGCTGCTTCTGACGGAATTGTTAATGAAAACTTAGCGGAAAATTTTGTTTCTGAAGTGCAATATCCAGAAGCGAAGTTTTTCTATGGTTTCCAAATTATGATGGAAAACATTCATAGTGAAACCTATTCATTGTTGATCGATACTTATGTTAAAGATGAAGCTGAGAAACACGAATTGTTTCACGCTATAGAAACGTTTCCTGCTATTAAAGAAAAAGCAGAATGGGCTTTAAAATGGATTAGCTCTGATTCTTTTGCAGAAAGATTGATTGCCTTTGCAGCTGTGGAAGGTATTTTCTTTTCTGGTTCGTTTTGTTCTATATATTGGTTGAAAAAACGTGGTTTGATGCCAGGTTTAACCTTCTCTAATGAGTTGATTTCTAGAGACGAAGGAATGCACTGTGATTTTGCCGTTCACTTGCATAACAATCACTTGGTAAACAAAGTGCCTAAAGCTAGAATCACAGAGATTTTGACCAATGCATTGGATATCGAGAGAAAGTTCATCACAGAATCACTTCCTGCCAGTTTAATTGGAATGAACGCTAATTTGATGACGCAATATTTAGAGTTTGTAACGGATAGACTTTTAGTAGAATTAGGATGTGATAGAGTGTATAATTCTTCTAATCCATTTGATTTTATGGATATGATTTCGTTACAAGGAAAAACCAATTTCTTCGAAAAACGTGTTGGTGAATACCAAAAAGCAGGGGTGATGAATACCGATTCTGACGCTCAAAAAATAACATTCGATGCCGATTTTTAATCTGAACTTGTTTTAGATTCTAAATAGATTACCGCGCACAGGCGCAAACAATTAGTAACAAATACCCGAAAGCAAGGAAGGGATTTCTTGGTTTCTTAAAACCCACAAGATTATGTATGTAGTAAAAAGAGACGGTCATAAAGAACCGGTAATGTTTGACAAAATCACAGATAGAATTAAAAAACTATGTTATGGTTTAAATGATTTAGTTGATGCTGTAAAAGTAGCAATGCGTGTGATTGAAGGATTGTATGACGGAGTTACTACATCAGAATTAGATAATCTTGCGGCTGAAACCGCAGCAGCAATGACTATTGCGCATCCAGATTATGCACAGTTAGCTGCTCGTATTGCGATTTCTAACTTGCATAAAAATACTAACAAATCATTCTCTGAAACGATGAATGAAATGTACCATTATGTAAATCCAAGAACGAATCAAGAGTCTCCTTTGTTATCAGAGGAAGTACATAAAGTAATTCAAGAAAATGCTGAATTTTTAAATTCACACATCATTTATAATAGAGATTTTAACTACGATTATTTTGGATTTAAAACTCTAGAGCGTTCGTATTTATTACGTATCAACGGAAAAATTGTAGAGCGTCCACAACACATGTTAATGCGTGTTTCGGTTGGAATTCACTTGAACGATTTGGATTCAGTAATAGAAACGTACGACTTAATGTCGAAAAAATTCTTTACGCACGCTACGCCAACCTTGTTCAACGCGGGTACGCCAAAACCACAAATGTCTTCTTGTTTCCTTTTGGCTATGCAAGACGATAGTATTGATGGAATTTATGATACCTTAAAACAGACCGCTAAAATCTCGCAATCAGCTGGAGGAATTGGATTGTCAATTCACAATGTTCGTGCAACAGGTTCTTACATTCGTGGAACTAACGGAACTTCAAACGGAATTGTTCCTATGTTGAGAGTGTTTAATGATACGGCTCGTTATGTAGATCAAGGAGGAGGAAAACGTAAAGGTAGTTTTGCGATTTATATCGAAACTTGGCATGCTGATATTTTTGATTTCTTGGATTTGAAAAAGAATACAGGAAAAGAAGAAATGCGTGCTAGAGATTTATTCTTTGCCATGTGGACTTCTGATTTGTTCATGAAACGTGTACAAGAAGATACTACTTGGACGTTGATGTGTCCAAACGAATGTCCAGGTCTGTATGATGTATATGGCGAAGAATTCGAAGCGTTATATACTTCGTATGAAGCACAAGGAAAAGGTAGAAAAACAATTAAAGCACGTGAATTATGGGAAAAAATTCTAGAATCTCAAATTGAGACTGGAACTCCATACATGTTGTATAAAGATGCGGCAAACCGTAAATCAAACCAAAAGAATTTAGGAACAATACGTTCGTCAAACTTGTGTACTGAGATTATGGAGTACACTTCTAAAGACGAAATTGCGGTGTGTAACTTAGCTTCTATTTCATTACCAATGTTTGTGGAAAACGGAAGTTTCAACCACCAATTGTTATTTGATGTTACCAAACGTGTTACTCGCAACTTGAATAAAGTAATTGATAGAAATTACTATCCAGTGAAAGAAGCAGAAAATTCTAATTTACGTCACCGTCCAGTAGGTCTTGGTGTGCAAGGATTAGCTGATGCTTTCATTATGTTACGTTTGCCTTTTACAAGTGACGAAGCTAAAAAATTGAACCAAGAAATCTTTGAAACATTATACTTTGCAGCGGTAACAGCTTCAATGGAAATGGCTAAAGAAGAAGGGCCTTATTCTACTTTCAAAGGATCTCCAATTTCTCAAGGAGAATTCCAACACAACCTTTGGGGAATGAAAGACGAAGAATTGTCAGGTCGTTGGGACTGGGCATCGTTGCGAAAAGAAGTGGTAGCGAATGGAGTTAGAAACTCATTATTGGTAGCGCCAATGCCAACTGCTTCGACTTCTCAAATTTTAGGAAACAACGAAGCTTTTGAACCGTATACTTCTAACTTATACACCCGTCGTGTATTGTCAGGAGAATTTATTGTGGTGAACAAACATTTACTGCACGATTTAGTAGAGCGTGGTTTGTGGAACGAATCATTGAAACAAGAAATCATGCGTCACAATGGTTCGGTTCAAAATATCGATCTGATTCCGCAAGATTTGAAGGAGCTATACAAAACCGTTTGGGAAATGTCAATGAAAGACATTATCGATATGTCACGTCACAGAGGGTATTTTATTGACCAATCACAATCGTTGAACTTGTTCATGCAAGATGCTAACTATTCTAAATTAACCTCAATGCATTTCTATGCTTGGCAATCAGGTTTGAAAACAGGAATGTATTACTTAAGAACAAAATCAGCAGTCGATGCGATTAAGTTTACAGTAAACAATGATAAAAAAGCAGAACCAGTTGAGGTAGTTGAAGTAGAAGTGAAGGAGCAATCCGTTGCTGTGGTTAACGAAGCCGTTGAGATGACTGCCGAAGAGTACAGAGCAATGATTGAGCAAGCGCGTAACGCAGGCCCTGAGGAATGCGAAATGTGCGGTTCGTAAAATCCTACAAATACATATTAGAGCAGCCGTCATTATTGACGGCTGTTTTTTTTAATAGTATATTTGTCTTAGAAAAATTTGATCATTAAATGCATTATCTCACTAAAGACTTAGTATTTCCATCCGTTTCTAAAGCTAGCGAAGACGGCTTTTTGGCTATTGGTGGGGACTTATCTCCTGAGCGATTAGTATTGGCCTACAAAAACGGCATTTTCCCTTGGTTTGAAGAAGGAGATCCTATTTTGTGGTGGTCGCCTAATCCCAGAATGGTATTGTTTTTTGAGGATTTAGTAGTTTCAAAAAGTATGAGAAACATTCTGAATCGAGATATATTCAAAGTAACGTTCAATCACGATTTTAGAGGGGTAATTTCCAATTGTCAAAAAATAAAACGAGACGGACAACACGGTACTTGGATTACGAATGATATGATTGACGCTTATTGTAAATTGAATGAATTGGGCATAGCCAAATCTGTTGAGGTATGGCAAGATGACGAATTAGTCGGAGGTCTATACGGAGTTGATTTAGGCAACATTTTCTGCGGAGAAAGTATGTTTTCAAAAGTACCGAATGCTTCTAAAGTAGCTTTTATTCATTGGTCACGACATCTAGAAGCAAATAATTATAAATTGCTGGATTGCCAAATTTATAATCCACATCTAGAAAGTTTAGGTTGTCGTGAAATAGCAAGAGACCATTTTATTGAAATTCTGAAAAGCTAGACACAATTTCAATATCAAAAATCAATATCAATATTAAAAACAACTTTTAAATCGTACCTCGTATATCGTACCTCGTACTTAGTTAGTTCTTTTCCAACAATCCGCAACATGATCGTCGACCATTCCTGTGGCTTGCATATGGGCATACACTACCGTTGAACCTACAAATTTGAATCCTCGTTTTTTCAAGTCTTTACTAATGGCATCCGAAAGGGGAGTAGTGGCGGAAATATCTTTTAGTGTTTGTGGTTGATTAACAATAGGTTTTCCATCAGTGAATTGCCAAATGTACTTACTAAAGCTTCCAAATTCTTGTTGTACTTCCATAAAAGCAATAGCATTGGTTACCGCAGAGCGCACTTTTAATTGATTACGAATAATACCGGAATCTTGTAATAATTCTTGAATTTTTGCTTCGTTGTATAATGCTATTTTTTGGTAATCAAATTGATCAAAAGCGGCGCGAAAGTTTTCCCTCTTTTTTAGAATGGTAATCCAACTCAACCCCGCTTGAAATGTTTCTAAGATTAAGAATTCAAATAATTTTTGATCGTCATATACAGGAACGCCCCATTCATGATCGTGATAGGCTTCGTAAATCGGAATGCCTACGCACCATTTGCATCTGTTTTTATTCATTTTAAGCCGGTATATCGCTATCTAAATAGTTTTTTATAATTCGGTGCCCCCAATAAATTAAAGGCGTTAAAAGTATTGCTATGCCTAATTTAAACGTATAGCCCGTTAAGGCAGAACCAATAAAAGTTTCAAAGTTAATTTTCCCAGGCAACCAAAAAGCAACTCCCAATACAATGAAAGAATCAAATAATTGTGATATTACGGTAGAACCAGTAGTTCTAAGCCAAATTTTCTTGTCACCCGTTTTGTTTCTAAAATACCAAAATACAGAAACATCAATTAATTGTGAAACTAAAAATGCGATAATACTACCGACGATAATCCACATACTTTGTCCAAAAACAGCTTTAAATTGTTCGTCATTTACCGGACTTATTCCTTTGGCTGCCGGAATAACAATCCCTAAAAGTAAAATGATAAAAGCATAAGCAATTAAACAAGCGGTAAGAATAGAGAGTCTTTTCACTCCTTTTTCGCCAAAATATTCATTGATTAAATCGGTGGTTAAAAATACCACTGGCCAAGGTAAAATACCAATACTCATCACAAAAGGACCAATTTGAATCAGCTTTCCACCAATTAATTCGGCAACCAAGGCATTGGTAATGAAAATCCCTGCTAGGATTACAAATACGGTATCTTTCTTAGATTTGAACATAAGCTATGGGATTAGTTTCTCAAATTTAGCATTTTATTTTGGAATTTTCGGCATAAAAAAATCCCATTCGGTTAGGAATGGGATTTATAGGGATAGATTAAAATCTCTTTAGATTATCCTAAAGCAGCTCTTTTGAATCCTGTAACAGTTAAGTTAGCGTCAACTGATTTTACGTAAGAAGCTACATTCATAGAACCGTCTTTGATATAATCTTGGTTTATTAACGTATTGTCTTTGTAAAAACGTTGGATTTTTCCTTTAGAGATGTTTTCCAACATCGCTTCTGGTTTACCTTCAGCTCTTAATTGCTCTTTTGCAATTTCGATTTCTTTTTCGATAACAGCAGCATCAACACCAGCTTCGTTCAAAGCAATTGGGTTCATAGCAGCAGCTTGCATCGCTACGTTTCTAGAAGCTTCTTCAGCTCCAGCAACATTAGCAGATAATGAAACTAAAGTAGCGATTTTGTTTCCGGCGTGGATGTAAGAACCAACGAATGGGCCTTCTAATCTTTCGAAAGAACCGATTTCGATTTTTTCTCCGATTACTCCTGTTTGCTCGATTAATTTTTCAGCTACAGTGATTCCGTGAAAATCAGTTGCTAAGAAAGCTTCTTTAGAATCAAAATTCAAAGCTAAAGCAGCTAATTCTTGTGCTAGTTTCACGAAAGCTTCGTTTTTACCAACGAAGTCAGTTTCACAGTTTAATGAGATAACAACACCAGATGTTTTAGCGTCGTTTACAACAGCGATAACAGCACCTTCTGTAGATTCTCTATCAGAACGGTTAGCCGCTACTTTTTGTCCTTTTTTACGTAAGTTTTCGATTGCTAAATCAAAATCTCCGTCAGCTTCAACCAAGGCTTTTTTACAGTCCATCATACCTGCACCTGTGATTGTTCTTAATTTATTTACGTCTGCAGCAGTAATTGTTGCCATAATTTTTTTAATTTAAAGAGTAAAAGATTGAAAAATTTAAGGACTTAACTATTAATTGCATCAATCAATAATTTGAAATCTTCAAATCTTTCAATCTTAAAATGGTTTTATTTATTCTTCAGTCGCTGGAGCTTCAGCAGCAGGAGCAGCTTCTACTTCTGCTTCAACAGCAGGAGCGGCAACTTCTTCAACTTCTTTTTCAGATCCTCTATCAGAAAGACCTTCAACAACAGCTGTAGTAACTAAAGTTAAAATTTTATCGATTGATTTAGAAGCGTCATCATTTGCAGGGATAACGTAGTCAACCTCTCTTGGGTCTGAATTCGTATCCACCATTGCGAAAACTGGAATATTTAATTTTTGAGCTTCTTTTATAGCGATGTGTTCTGCTTTGATGTCTACTACGAACAAGGCTGCAGGTAGTCTAGACATGTCAGCGATAGAACCTAAGTTTTTCTCTAATTTAGCACGAAGACGATCTACTTGCAAACGCTCTTTTTTAGAAAGAGTCATGAATGTTCCGTCTTTCTTCATTTTATCAATAGTAGCCATTTTTTTAACAGCTTTACGGATAGTTACGAAGTTAGTCAACATTCCACCTGGCCATCTTTCAGTGATGTAAGGCATGTTTGCAGCTTTAGCTTTCTCAGCTACGATATCTTTTGCTTGTTTTTTGGTAGCAACGAATAAGATTTTTCTACCTGATGCAGCGATTTTTTTCAAAGCTTCATTAGCTTCTTCGATTTTTGCTGCAGTTTTATATAGATTGATAATGTGGATTCCATTACGTTCCATATAAATGTAAGGAGCCATGTTTGGGTCCCATTTTCTAGTCATGTGTCCGAAGTGAACACCTGCTTCTAGTAATTCTTTTACTTCAACTTTGTTTGCCATTTTTTGTACTAGTTTACGTTCTGTTGATTAGCAATGTATAGATGGCGATTGCTCGGCTATATACATTTAGATGCTAAACTATTCCCTACCTCGGTAGGAGCAACAATAACTGTGTTTTTAAATTCAATAATAAATGAACGATGTCTTGTCCCATTTGAACAAGACAGGTAATATTAACGTTTAGAGAATTGGAATCTCTTACGAGCTTTCTTCTGACCGAATTTCTTACGTTCAACCATTCTAGGGTCTCTAGTTAATAAACCTTCTGGTTTCAAGATTGCTCTGTTTTCAGCATTTACTTCACACATTACACGTGCTAACGCCATTCTTACAGCTTCTGCTTGACCAGTTGAACCACCTCCATAAACATTTACTTTTACGTCAAAATTGTTAGCGTTCTCTGTCATAGACATTGGTTGTAACACTTTGTACTGTAAAGTAGCAGTTGGAAAGTAAGTTGCGAATTCTTTTTTGTTTACAGTGATTACTCCTGTTCCTTCCGAAACATAAACACGTGCAACAGCGGTTTTTCTTCTACCGATTTTGTGAATAACTCCCATTACTTAAGATCGTTTAGGTTAACAGTTTTAGGTTTTTGAGCGCCATGTTTGTGCTCAGCTCCTACAACAACATTTAAATTTCTAAAAAGTTCAGCTCCTAATTTGTTTTTAGGTAACATTCCTTTTACAGCTTTTTCTACTAATAAAGCTGGGTTTTTTGATTGCAATACTTTTGCAGTCAAACTTCTTTGTCCTCCAGGGTAACCAGTGTGACGGATGTATGTTTTTTCATCCAATTTGTTACCTGTAAGGTTGATTTTTTCTGCGTTAATAACAATTACGTTATCTCCACAGTCCACGTGCGGTGTATAACTTGGCTTGTATTTACCTCTCAAAATCATAGCGACTTTAGAAGCAAGACGACCTAAGTTATGACCATCAGCATCAACAACAATCCACTCTTTTGATACAGTGGCTTTGTTAGCTGAAATTGTCTTGTAGCTTAATGTGTTCACAATTTTTATTTTTAATTAAACATTCCATCCCCAATAAAGGGGATGCAAAAGTACAATTATTTTTCTGAAATACAAATTGTCCCAAAATATTATTTAGTTCTGATTATCAGTAGCTAAAGGATTTGTTTTTGGGAATCCTTATGTTTTGATTTTTTTTGAGCTTCTTTTTTGGTAAAATCGGCTTTGTTTTTTTAAAAAGTCCTTATTTTTCAGTGCTTTTTAGAACCAGAATCTTTTAGTCAATGGCTAAATCGCGTCATTCAACCGATTTTTTTCTTATTTTAGCACTTTAAATTCTATTTATGAAAGCTAAAGCAACACTAAAACAAATCGCTAAAGAACTTAATGTGTCTGTATCTACAGTTTCAAAAGCACTTAACGATAGTCCTGAAATTAGCGAACAAACTAAAACCAAAATAAAGGAATATGCTAAACTTAAAAATTACAAGCCGAATATCATAGGTTTGAATCTTAAGAATAGAAAAACGAAAACAATAGGCGTTATTATTCCGGATATTTTGAATTCGTTTTTTGCAAAAGTTTTTAGCGGAATTGAAAAGGTGGCTGATGAAAAAGGATACAATGTTATTATGTGTATCTCCAATGAGTCTTTGGAAAAAGAGGCGCATACATTAGAGATGTTAAGTAATGGTACTATTGACGGATTTATTTTGTCAGTTTCTGAAGAAGCCCAAAAACAAAACAATTACAATCACTTTAAGGAAATTATCAATGATGGAACACCTATTGTGATGTTTGATAGAATCGCTGAAGGAATTGACTGTGATAAAGTCGTTGTGGACGATTTCGATTCAGCTTTAGATTCTACTCAACGTTTAATTGATTTAGGGTGTAAAAATATTGCGCTACTCTCATCAGTTGATAATTTGAGTGTTGGAAAACTGAGATTTGATGGGTATTTGAAAGCACTAGAAAAAAATAATATTCCTGTAAATACTAATTTGATTATTAGAACCGACTCAGAAGAAGATTTGAAAGAAAAAATGGAATCTGTTTTTGCCAATAATAAAATTGATGGCATCTTCGCTTTAGAAGAAAATGATTCAGTTGCGGCTTTACGAATGGGATTGAAAAAAGGATATAAAATCCCAGAAGAACTTTGTATTATTGGCTTTGCCGATGGTATTTTAGCTTCAAGAAGATTGTCACCAAGTTTAACTACGGTAAGTCAGCACGGAATTGAGATAGGAGAAGAGGCGGCTAAATTATTGATTAAGCGTTTGGAAGACGATTCAGAAGAAGAACCACCTTATGAAACTAAAGTGATTAAAACCGTTTTGAAAGAACGTGAAACTACTGCAAGAGTATAAAAACAAAAAATCCATTCATATGAATGGATTTTTTTATGGTTTTAATGGGCTTCTAGCCAATCTTTTCCTATTCCGATTTCTACTTCCAATGGAACGCTTAATGTAACAGCTTGTTCCATTTCGTGTTTGATCATCGATTGAATTTTTTCTAATTCACTATTGTGAACATCAAATACCAATTCGTCATGAACTTGCAATAACATTTTAGATTTCCAATTCTCTGCAATTAGCCTTTTGTGAATGTTAATCATGGCGATTTTGATAATATCTGCGGCACTTCCTTGAATAGGAGCGTTGACAGCATTTCGTTCTGCTGCACCACGTACCACTGCATTGGCAGAATTAATGTCTTTTAAATAACGTCGTCGCCCTAAAATGGTTTGTACAAAACCTTTTTCTCGTGCATTTTCAATTTGCTCCTGAATGTATGATTTTAGTTTTGGATAAGTGTTGTAATAGGCTTCAATTAGTGCGGCGCTTTCGGCACGTGATAAAGACGTCTGATTGCTTAATCCAAAAGCTGATACCCCATAGATAATTCCAAAATTGACCGTTTTAGCATGACTACGCTGTTCTTTAGTTACTTCTTCTAAAGGCACATTGAATACTTTGGCGGCGGTACTTTTGTGAATGTCTTCTCCTTGCTGGAAAGCCTTAATCATATTTTCTTCACCACTTAAAGCAGCAATAATGCGCAGTTCAATTTGAGAATAATCGGCAGAGAGTAACGTATAGTTTTCGTCTCGAGCAATAAATGCTTTTCTGATTTGTCTTCCACGTTCCGTTCGAATCGGGATGTTCTGCAAATTAGGATTGTTAGAGCTTAAACGGCCTGTAGCGGCTACGGTTTGCATATAATCGGTATGAACACGATGTGTTTTTGCGTCTACTTGCAAAGGTAAAGCTTCTACATAGGTGTTTTGTAATTTGATAAGCGAACGCCAATCTAAAATAGCACTCACAATTTCGTTGTCTTTGGCTAAATAACTTAAAATTTCTTCACCAGTAGCATATTGACCCGTTTTGGTTTTCTTTTGTTTAGCACCGCCAATTTTTAGTTTGTCAAACAAGATATCTCCCAATTGTTTAGGGGAAGCCAAATTGAATTTTTCTCCTGCAATTTCGTAAATGCGACTTTCTAATTGAGAAATATCGTCACTTAATTCTTTCGATAGCGATTTTAAGAACGGAACGTCCAGATTGATTCCTTCTGTTTCCATACTTGCTAAAACAGTAACCAAAGGAATTTCGATTTCTTCAAATAACTTTTTAGTGTGTGTTTTGTCTAGTTCAGCATTGAAAATTTCAGAAAGCTGTAAGGTTACATCAGCATCTTCTACCGCATATTCTTTTATTTCCTCTAAAGGAACCTCACGCATCGATTTTTGATTTTTTCCTTTTTTGCCAATTAATGCTTCAATAGATTGAGGTGCATATTTCAAATACGTTTCAGACAAAATATCCATATTATGACGCATATCTGGGTTGATTAGATAATGCGCAATCATGGTGTCGAATAATTTACCTTTTACAGTAATGCCATAATTCGACAATACTTTTAAATCATATTTTAAATTCTGACCTATTTTTTCAATGTTTTCATTTTCGAAAAAAGAAATTAATTTTTCAATTAAAGTTTGTGCTTCCGTTTGGTTTTCAGGAAACGGAACGTAAAATCCTTTTCCTTTTTCATACGAAAATGAAATCCCGACCAATTCGGCATGTAAGGCGTCTAATCCTGTTGTTTCGGTATCAAAACAAACCGAAGTTTGGTTTTGTAGGTTCTGCAATAATAATTTGATTCCTAAATCACCTTGAATAATTTGGTACGAATGCTCCGTGTTTTCTAACGAATTGTAATATTGGTGACGTGTTTCTTCGGAACCTTCATCAATAGCACTTCCAAAAAGATCAAATTGTTCTTCAGTTTTAGGTTGTGGTTTTTTATATAATTTGGCTTCGTCTATTACGGGTGCTGTTTCTCCTTTTCTGAAAATGGCATCAAATTGTTCTGCCATTCTACGAAATTCCAATTCGTTGAATAAAGCATCTGTTTTGTCTACATCGGGAGTAGATAACTCGTAATCGGTTTCGTCAAATTGAACGGGACAGTCTAGTAAAATAGTAGCTAATGTTTTTGACAAAAGTCCTTTTTCTTTATTAGCTTCAATATTATCCTTCATTTTTCCTTTCAGCTTGTCTGTATTTGCTAAAAGGTTCTCCATAGAGCCAAATTCTTTTAATAATTTTTTAGCTGTTACTTCGCCTACTCCAGGCAAACCAGGAATATTATCCGCTGCATCTCCCATCATTCCAAGAAAATCAATTACTTGTTCCGGTCTTTCTACTTCAAATTTTGCTAACACTTCTGGAATACCCCAAATTTCGATTCCATTCCCCATTCGGGCAGGTTTATACATGAAGATATTTTCTGAAACTAATTGAGCAAAATCTTTATCGGGAGTGACCATAAAAACTTGGTAATTCTGTTTTTCAGCTTGTTTAGCAATTGTTCCAATTAAGTCATCTGCTTCATATCCTTTTACTTCAATAATAGGAATGTGCATGGCGCGAAGCAATTCTTGGATATAAGGAACGGCAATTTTTATAGCCTCAGGAGTAGCATCACGATGCGCTTTGTATTCTGGAAAAATATCATTTCGCAAATCGCTTCCTCCATTGTCAAAGGCAACAGCTAGATGGTCTGGTTTTTCTCTTTTAATGACATCCATCAAAGAATTCATAAATCCCATAATGGCAGAGGTGTCAAGCCCTTTAGAGTTGATCCTCGGGTTTTTTATAAAGGCATAATACCCTCTAAAAATTAAGGCATAGGCGTCAAGAAGGAAAAGGCGTTTTTTAGTAGACATTAGTATTTTGTTCTAAAATTTTAATCTGTAAAAATAAGGAAACCGAATGAAAGTTTTCTTTTTGAGTTAAATTTTAATTAATTAAAACCTGTTTTGTTCAATTAAGTTGTTATTTTGCTTTCTATATAATTTATTATCTTAATATAAATGATTGTTGTTTTACTAATCTTTTTTCTAGTTTGGGGATCTATAGAATGGTTTTCCTTTCAGGTACTTCGAACGCTTTTACAACGAAAAAAAATGTTGGTGTTGTACCAAGTTGTTTCACTTTTGTTTGCCGTTTATTTTATTTATTCTATTTCTCAATTTGATCGTTCAATTGGTCAAACTAGAAAGACAATGTTAGTATTAGGGTTTGCATTAATGGTGTATCTGCCTAAAGCAGTATTAGCAATAGTGATGTTAACCGAAGATTTTTTCAGGGTAGGTAAAGGGTCTGTAAATTATTTGGCAAAGAAAAAGAGAGATCAGCCATTTTTTGCTTCAAGAAGAAAATTTGTAAGTCAGATGGGTTTAGGATTAGCGTCTATTCCATTCTTGTCCTTAATGTATGGTATTTTTGAAGGGAAGTACAATTTTAAGGTAATTAAGCAGCGTATTTATTTTCCAGACTTACCAGAAGAATTTGATGGTTTTAAAATCACGCAAATTTCAGATGTGCATAGTGGTAGTTTTGATAATTCAGAAAAAATCAACTATGCCATAGATTTGATAAACCAACAAGATTCAGACATGATTTTGTTTACAGGAGATATTGTGAATACTCATGCTAAAGAAATGATTCCGTGGATAGGAATATTCAATAGGATTAAAGAGCATAAATATGGTAAGTATTCGGTTCTCGGGAATCATGATTATGGAGAATATGTGACTTGGCCTTCTGAAAAAGAAAAAGAAGCTAATTTTAAAGCAATAAAGAATTTATACGGACAAATTGATTTCAAATTGCTTTTAAATGAACATACTTTTATAGAAAAAGGGGATCAAAAAATAGCTCTAGTTGGTGTTGAAAATTGGGGGCATAATTTTAAAAAATTAGGAGATATAGATAAAGCTTCTGAAGGATTAAACAAAAACGATTTTAAAATTTTGATGAGCCACGATCCAAGTCATTGGGACTATATAGTGCAACATCACAAGAAGAATTTTCATTTAACATTGTCTGGTCATACACATGGAATGCAGTTTGGAATTGAAATTCCGGGTTACTTCAAATGGAGTTTGGCACAATATGTGTATAAACAATGGGCGGGCTTGTATGAAAACAAAGGCAGGCATGTGTATGTAAATCGAGGATTTGGTTTTCATGCCTACTCAGGAAGAGTTGGGATCATGCCTGAAATTACCGTGATAGAGCTAAAAAAAGGGAATAATGTAGTGTAATTAGTTAAAAATGCTACATTTGTAAAATATTTATCTCTTTTTAAGCAGATTATAAAAATTAAATTTTTGGTTTTATGTCAAAATTTGGAGAACTTATAAACGCACAAATCCCTGTGTTAATTGATTTTTACACAGATTGGAATGAGTCTTCTGTATCCATGCATCCTGTAATAAGAGATGTAGCTGCAGCACTTGGTGATAAAGCTAAAGTGATAAAGATTGATGTTGATAAAAATCAAGAGCTAGCCGAAGCGCTAAGAATTAAAGGGCTTCCTACTCTGATGATTTATAAAGAAGGTCAAATGATCTGGAGGCAATCGGGAGAGTTAGACGCAAATGCTATTATTAATTTGGTTCAGGAGCAATTCTAGCCAATTTAAATTAAAATTTTTAGAAAAAGTTTTACGATGTATTTCGTAGAACTTTTTTTAGTTATAGTCCGATGTTGCTTTTCAATTTTATGTGGTAGTTATAATTTTAAAGTATTCGATTATTTTAAATATTAAAAAAAACACTATATTTGCATCGTTATTTATTAAAATCTAGATAATGAGGGGACTAATCGTCCCCTCTTTTTATACAACTATGACGTTCAAAGAAAAAGTAAATACATTAGTAGAGGAATGCCTTGCAGATAAACCAAGTCTCTTTTTAATTGACTTAACGATTACCGATGCTTTTAAAGTTATTGTTAATTTAGATGGTGATAATGGAGTGGCATTGCAAGATTGTATCGATATAAGTCGAGCAATTGAAGGTAATTTAGATAGAGAAGAACAAGACTATTCTCTAGAAGTAGCCTCTGTTGGGGTTGGGTCACCATTAAAAATGGTGAGACAGTACAAAAAAAATGTAGGTAGAGCCTTGATAGTGAAGACATCGACAGAAAATATTGAAGCAGAATTAGTGGAAGCTAATGATGAATTTGTAATTTTGTCTTGGCAAGCAAGAGAACCAAAGAAAGTAGGAAAAGGAAAAGAAACAGTTCAAAAAACAGTAGAACTTCCTTATACAGATATTAAAGAAGCAATTGTTACAGTAACATTTTAATTAAAGAATTCGCATGGAAAATTTAGCATTAATCGATTCATTTTCAGAGTTTAAAGATGATAAACTTATTGATCGTGTAACGCTTATGGCAATTTTGGAAGATGTATTTAGAAATGCATTAAAGAAAAAATACGGTTCAGATGATAATTTTGATATCATTATCAATCCTGATAAAGGAGATATGGAAATTTGGAGACGAAGAGTTATCGTTGCTGATGAAGATTTGGATTTCGAAAATGAAGAAATAACGTTAACAGAAGCTAGAAAAATTGAAGCCGATTTTGAAATTGGTGAAGAGGTTTCTGAAGAAGTAAAGTTAATTGATTTAGGAAGAAGAGCTATTTTGGCTTTACGTCAAAACTTGATTTCTAAAATTCATGAACACGATAATACTAATTTGTACAAACAATTTAAAGATATTATCGGTGAAATATATACTGCCGAAGTGCATCACGTAAGACCAAGAGTTGTTATATTGGTTGACGATGAAGGGAATGAAATTGTTTTGCCAAAAGAAAAACAAATTCCTTCTGACTTTTTCCGTAAAGGAGACAATGTGCGTGGAATCATTGAAAGCGTTGAGTTAAAAGGAAACAAACCTCAAATAGTTATGTCTAGAACTTCTGATAAGTTTTTGGAAAAATTATTTGAACAAGAAATTCCTGAAGTTTTTGACGGTTTAATTATGGTTAAAAATGTAGTAAGAATCCCAGGTGAAAAAGCAAAAGTAGCTGTAGATTCGTATGATGATAGAATTGACCCTGTTGGAGCTTGTGTGGGAATGAAAGGATCACGTATACATGGAATTGTTCGTGAATTAGGTAACGAAAATATTGACGTTATTAATTACACAAGTAACATTCAATTGTATATCACTCGTGCGTTAAGTCCAGCTAAAGTATCTTCTATTAAAATTAATGAAGAAACTAAGAGAGCAGAAGTGTTCTTGAAATTAGAAGAGGTTTCTAAAGCAATCGGTAGAGGGGGGCATAATATTAAATTAGCAGGTTTGTTAACAGGGTATGAATTAGATGTAATTCGTGAAGGAGATGTAGCTGGTGGAGAAGAAGATGATATCGAATTAACTGAATTCTCTGACGAAATTGAAGAATGGATTATAGACGAATTTGCTAAAATAGGATTAGATACTGCAAGAAGTATTTTGAAGCAAGATGTAGAAGATTTAGTAAGAAGAACAGATTTGGAAGAGGAAACAATTCTAGATGTAATCAAAATATTAAAAGAAGAATTTGATAATTAGTTCTAATTCTTAAAAAAATGTCTTAACTTCATTGTCCTTTTATTTAAAAGGTTTGGGTCGAGAAACACAACAAAAAGATAATAATAAAAAGGTTTTATGTCTGAAGAGAGAGTAATAAGAATAAACAAGGTTTTAAGGGAATTAAACATTTCGTTAGAAAGAGCAGTAGATTATCTAAAAGATAAGGGAATTGCTATTGATGCAAATCCAAATGCTAAAATTTCTGAACGTGAGTTTGGTATCCTACAAAGTCAATTTGCGGGCGATAAGGGGAATAAAGAGGCTTCTAAAGAAGTAGGAGAAGAGAAAAGAAAAGAAAAGGAAGCATTACGTATTCAACGTGAGCAAGAGATCGAAGAAAAACGCAAGCAAGAAGAGGAGCGCCAAGAAGTTATTAAAGCGAAAGCTGTAGTGACTGGTCCCATTCAGGTTGGTAAAATTGAACTCAATCCTAAAAAAACACCTTCTACAGAAGTTAAAACTCAAGACGTACCTCAAGATGTGACTTCGGAAAAACCTGTTTCAGATAAAAAAGAATTAAAGCCAGTTGTTCCTATTGAATCAAAACAAGAGAAAAAAGAAGTTTCTGCTGAGGTAAAAATAGACGATAAGTCTGATGATACTCCAATAGACGAAACAATTACTACTCAATACCAGAAATTGTCAGGTGCGACTTTGACAGGTCAAACTATTGATTTATCTCAATTTAATAAACCGAAAAAGAAAAAAGAAGATCTTAAAATTACTCCAAATAAACCAGGTGCGCCAGGTGCTGGAGCTAATGCAGGGAAGAATAAAAGAAAAAGAATTGTAGCTAAGCCATCAACACCAGGTGAGCCAGGAACTCCAAATCCTAATAAAATTACTCCAAATGCTGGAGGTGGTTTCAATGCGAATAGAGGTGCTAAACCAGGTTTTGTAAAAGGTAACAGACCTGCTATTGTTGCAAAAGTAGAGCCAACAGAAGAAGAGGTTAAAAATCAAATCCGTGAAACTTTAGAAAAACTTCAAGGTAAAGGAGGTAAATCTAAAGCTGCAAAATACAGAAGAGATAAGAGAGATACGCACCGTCAGAAATCAGACGAAGAGCAAAGAGCTTTAGACGAAGGAAGTAAAACTATTAAAGTTACTGAATTTGTTACTGTAGGTGAAATTGCAATCATGATGGATGTGCCTATTACTAAGGTAATTGGTACGTGTATGTCACTTGGAATTATGGTAACAATGAATCAGCGTTTAGATGCTGAAACATTGACTATTGTTGCGGATGAATTTGGTTACGAAGTAGAATTCATTACCGTAGATATCGAAGAAGCAATTCAAGTTGTTGAAGATAAAGAAGAAGATTTAGTGTTTAGAGCGCCTATCGTAACTGTTATGGGGCATGTCGATCACGGTAAAACCTCTTTATTGGATTACATTCGTAAAGAAAATGTAATTGCAGGAGAGTCAGGAGGAATCACACAGCACATTGGTGCTTACGGGGTTACTTTGGATAACGGGCAAAAAATAGCATTTTTAGATACTCCAGGTCACGAGGCCTTTACGGCAATGCGTGCTCGTGGAGCTCAAGTTACTGATATTGCAATTATTGTAATTGCTGCGGATGATGACATCATGCCACAAACGAAAGAGGCAATTAGTCACGCTCAAGCGGCAGGTGTTCCAATAATTTTTGCAATTAATAAGGTAGATAAGCCAAATGCTAATCCAGATAAGATTAAAGAAAGATTAGCGGGTATGAATTTGCTAGTTGAAGATTGGGGAGGTAAAATTCAATCGCATGATATTTCGGCTAAAACTGGTTTAGGTGTTAAAGAATTGCTTGAAAAAGTATTGCTTGAAGCTGAAATTTTAGATTTAAAATCAAATCCAAATAAACCTGCACAGGGAACTGTTGTTGAGGCTTTCTTAGATAAAGGTAAAGGATATGTTTCTACTTTATTAGTACAACATGGAACTTTGCGAATTGGTGATTATATGTTGGCTGGAAAGCATCATGGTAAGATTAAAGCCATGCATGACGAAAGAGGACATGTGGTTAAAGAAGCAGGTCCTTCTACTCCAGTATCTGTTTTAGGTTTGGATGGGGCAGCTACTGCTGGAGATAAATTCAATATTTTTGAAGATGAAAAAGAAGCAAAACAAATTGCTTCAAAACGTTCTCAATTGATGCGTGAGCAATCAGTAAGAACACAACGTCATATTACATTAGATGAAATTGGACGAAGAATCGCATTAGGTCAATTTAAAGAATTGAATGTGATTCTTAAAGGAGATGTTGATGGTTCTGTTGAAGCGTTGTCTGATTCGTTCTCTAAATTATCTACTGAAGAAGTTCAAATTAATATCATCCACAAAGGAGTGGGTGCTATTACAGAAACTGACGTAATGTTAGCATCTGCTTCGGATGCGATTATCATCGGATTTAATGTTCGTCCTGCTGGAAATGCAAGACAATTAGCTGATAAAGAAGAAATAGACATCCGTTATTATTCTATTATCTATGCTGCTATCGATGACTTGAAAGATGCAATGGAAGGAATGTTAGCACCAGAAATGAAAGAAGAAGTACTTGGTACTGCTGAAATTAGAGAGATATTTAAAATTTCTAAAGTAGGATCTATTGCTGGATGTATGGTGATGGATGGTAAAATTACTAGAAATGCTAAGGTTCGTGTAGTTAGAGAAGGAGTTGTTGTATTTGATGGTGAATTAGTAGCTCTGAAACGTTTCAAAGATGATGTGAAAGAAGTAACTAAAGGATACGATTGTGGTATTCAAATTAAAGGCTATAATGATATCGAAGAAAGAGATGTTATTGAAGCATACCATGAAGTTGCAATCAAAAAGAAATTGAAGTAATATTTAATTTATAGCACAAAAAAATCCCGATTTATCGGGATTTTTTTGTGCTTATTTTTATGTTATTTGGTAGGCTTTATTAGGAGTGTATTTTTGTATTTTTTTTTGATTTCCACATAATTTCTTTCCGCTTCCATTCTTGTTTTGAAGTTGCCTACCCACACTTTATAGTTTGGTGTATTGAAGATAATGGTAGCGTCAATATCTTTAAACTCTTGTTTGAATTGGAGTACTGTTTTTTTTGCTTTTTCACTTTCGCCACTAAAAATCTGAATTTTATACCTCTCGTTCAAAGCTATAGAAGCATGTATTTTTCGCTTTTCGTTTAATAATTTTTCGAATTTTGATTCGTTATTCGAAGTGCTTTTTGTGTTTTGGGCTTTTAAGGAGTTGCTTAGTGTTGCAAATATAATGGTGGGTAAAAGCCATTTTGAAAGTGTTAAAATTCTCATAATGTGATGATTTTTATGTAAAAGTAATATTTAATAAAGGAATGTTAACTCTAAATATTATTTAGAATTAATATAAATTGAATTTAAGACTATTTTAAGGTTTTGAGAATAGTTCTTAAGTCGTATTTTTGTGCAAGTTTAAAAAGAATGTATACGTTTTTTCTAAAAATGTTTGTAGAAAAAACCGTACCAATTTTAGTAGATAATCATTATACTATATGAAAAAGGTGGGTAACCATAATTCGATCTTAAGGAAATTATATTTCTGCTTAGCTTTAATGCTAATTTTCTCTGTAACTTCATTTGCTCAAGATGCTGCTCCTGCTGCTACGGCGGCTCCTGCTGCTACAACTGGTGGAGATCCTGCAAAAGGGAAAGAACTATTCAATGCAAATTGCGCTGCATGTCATAAATTAGATGCTAAATCTACAGGTCCTGCTCTTAGAGGTGTGGCTGGTAAATATGAGATGTCATGGATTTACAAATGGGTGCATAATAGCTCTGATTTGATTAAATCTGGAGATGCAGCTGCTGTTAAAGTTTTTGAAGAAAATAATAAAGCGGTAATGACTGCTTTTCCTCAGTTGTCAGAAGGAGATATTGATAATATTATAGCATATACTTCAACTCCTAAAGAAGAAGCTCCGGTTGTTGCTGGTGCTGCTGTTCCGGGAACTGATGCTGCAGCTTCGTCAGAAAGTGGTTTGTCAAATAATATTATATTAGGAGCTCTTGCTTTGGTGATGGCTATGCTTGTGGTAATGTTGTTTTTGGTGAACAATGTGTTAAGAAAAGTAGCTAAAGCGAATAATATTGAAGTTGCACCAAAAGAACCAAGAATTTCTATTTGGAAAGCATTTGTTAAAAATCAATTTTTAATATTGGTTACGGCAATATTCTTATTGTTATCTGGTGCTTATTTGGTTTATGGTTTCTTGATGCAAGTAGGTGTTGATCAAGAATATGCTCCAATTCAGCCAATTCATTATTCTCATAAAATCCACGCTGGTGATAATGAGATTAATTGTAAATATTGTCACTCTGCTGCTAGAGTCAGTAAAAATGCAGGTATTCCTTCTTTAAATGTTTGTATGAACTGTCATAAAAACATTTCTGAAGTTGCAGAAACTACTGCTACTCCAGAATACAGTAAGGCATTTTATGATGAGCAGATTCAAAAATTATATACTGCTGTGGGTTGGGATAAAACAACACAATCGTATACTGGAAAAACACAGCCGGTTAAATGGGTTCGTATTCATAATTTACCTGACTTTGTATATTTTAATCACTCACAACACGTAACTGTTGCTGGAATTGAATGTCAAACTTGTCACGGACCAGTTCAAGAATATGAAATTCAAAAACAATTTGCTCCTTTAACAATGGGATGGTGTATTGATTGCCACAGAAAAACTGATGTTAAAATGGAGGGTAATGAATATTACACTAAAATCCACGAACAACTTTCTAAAAAGTATGGAGTAGATAAATTGACTGCTGCTCAAATGGGAGGTTTAGAATGTGGTAAATGTCACTATTAATCAAATTATTAAGTTTTTAATATTTATATATGTCATCAAACAAAAAATACTGGAAAAGTGTTGAGGAACTAGACGGAAATAGTTCTATTGTTGAGGCGCTTAAAAATAACGAATTCGTTGAAGAGATTCCTACAGATGAATTTTTAGGAAATAATGATGCCTTGTCATCTTCTTCTACAACACGTCGTGATTTTTTAAAGTACGTTGGATTTAGTACTGCGGCAGCTACTCTTGCTGCTTGTGAAGGTCCTGTTCATAAATCAATACCTTATGTGTTGCAACCAGAACAAATTATTCCTGGTGTAGCTGATTATTATGCAACGTCTGTTTTTGACGGTTTTGATTTTGCTAATTTATTAGTTAAAACACGCGAAGGTCGTCCAATCAAAATTGATAATAATACTATTGCTGGAGCAAAATTTTCTGCTAATGCAAGAGTTCATGCGTCAATCTTGTCTTTGTATGACAGTATGCGCTTGAAAGAGCCTAAAATTGCTGGTGCTAATGCAAGTTGGGCTGATGTGAATTCTAAAATTGCATCAAGCATTGTAGAAGCAAAAGCAAAAGGGAGCCAAGTGGTTTTGTTGACAAATACTTTGGCAAGTCCATCAACTGAAAAATTGATTGCTGAGTTTGTTGCTAAAAATCCAAATGCAAAACATGTAGTTTATGATGCGGTTTCATCTTCTGAAGCATTAGATGCTTTTGAAACAGTATACGGAGAAAGAGCGTTAGTGGATTATGATTTTTCTAAAGCGTCTTTAATCGTTTCTGTTGGAGCTGATTTCCTAGGAGATTGGCAAGGTGGAGGATATGATGCGGGTTATGCTCAAGGTAGAATTCCTAAAAACGGAAAAATGTCACGTCATTTCCAATTGGAAGCGAATATGACTTTATCCGGTGCTGCTGCTGATAAGCGTTTGCCTATGTCAACTGCGAATCAAAAACAAGCATTAGTTCATATATATAATGTTGTAACTGGTACTTCAGTTGCGGTAAGTTTAGATGATCAATTTAAATCAGAAGTTACAAAAGCAGCGCAACAATTAAAGGCTGCTGGTTCAAAAGGAGTGTTGGTGTCTGGAATTCAAGATAAAAATGCTCAGTTATTAGTTTTGGCTATCAATCAAAAATTAGCTAGTGAAGCTTTTACTACTTCTGGAACAAGACAAATAAGAAAAGGATCTAACGAGAAAGTAGCTCAATTGATTAATGAAATGAAAGCAGGTAGCGTTCATACATTAATTATGAGTGGCGTTAATCCTGTTTATACATTGGCAGACAGTGCTTCTTTTGTAGAAGGACTTAAAAAAGTTACTACTTCAGTTGCTTTCTCTTTGAAAGAAGATGAGACGGCTTCAGTTGCTACAATAGCTGCCCCGGTTCCTCATTATTTGGAATCTTGGAACGATTTAAGTTTGACAAAAGGGACTTATAGCCTTACTCAACCAACTATTCGTCCATTATTCAATACCAAACAATTTCAAGATGTTTTATTGTCTTTGAATGGCAATGTAGGTACTTTTTATGATTACATTAAAGGAACTGCAGCTTCAGTAATTGCAGGATCTACTTGGAATAAAGTATTACATGATGGTGTATATGTTGGTGTTGTTCCAACAGCATCTGCTGGTTCAGCTGATTATGCTGCTGCAGCAACTGCCTTGTCAAAATCAAAAGCTTCAGAAGCATTTGAATTAGTTTTATATACTAAAACTGGATTAGGTGATGGTCAACAAGCTAATAACCCTTGGTTACAAGAATTCCCTGATCCAATCACAAGAGTATCTTGGGATAATTATGTAACGGTTTCTAATGCTGATGCTAAAAAATTAGGATTAACTAATGAAATTGTTGCTAATGGAGGATTAAATGGTAGTTATGCTACTATTACAACTACAGAGGGTACTAAATTAGAAAATGTACCTGTAATTGTTCAACCAGGTCAAGCGGTTGGAACTGTAGGTTTAGCTTTAGGATATGGTCGTAAAGCAGCTTTAAAAGAAGAAATGGCTGTAGGTTTAAATGCTTACTCTTTATATAAAGGGTTTAATAATGTACAATCGGTATCATTAGTTAAAGCTGATGGAGAGCACGAGTTTGCTTGTGTTCAAGGTCAAAAAACTTTGATGGGTAGAGGTGATATTATTAAAGAAACTACTTTAGAAATTTTCAATACTAAAGATGCTAAAGAATGGAATGAAGTTCCTATGGTATCTTTGGATCACAAAGAGGTTGAGTCAACAAAAGTTGATTTATGGGATTCATTTGATCGTTCAGTTGGGCATCACTTTAATCTTTCTATCGACTTGAATGCTTGTACTGGTTGTGGTGCTTGTGTTATCGCTTGTCATGCTGAGAATAACGTTCCTGTAGTAGGGAAGTCAGAAGTTAGAAGAAGTCGTGATATGCACTGGTTGCGTATTGATAGATATTATTCTTCTGAAAGTACTTTTGAAGGAGATAACGAAAGAAAAGAAAATATTGCAGGTTTGTCAAGTTCATTGTCAACTTTTAACGAAATGGAAAAAGCTGGAGATAATCCTCAAGTAGCTTTCCAACCAGTTATGTGTCAGCACTGTAACCATGCGCCTTGTGAAACTGTTTGTCCTGTTGCGGCAACTTCTCACGGACGTCAAGGTCAGAATAATATGGCTTACAACAGATGTGTTGGTACTCGTTACTGTGCTAACAACTGTCCGTATAAAGTACGTCGTTTCAACTGGTTCTTGTATAGCCAAAACAGCGAGTTTGATTATCATATGAATGATGATTTAGGTCGTATGGTATTGAATCCAGATGTGAATGTTCGTTCTCGTGGAGTTATGGAAAAATGTTCTATGTGTCTACAAATGACTCAAGCAACAATTCTTAAAGCGAAGAGAGAAGGAAGAGCGATTAAAGATGGTGAATTCCAAACCGCTTGTTCAAATGCTTGTTCTACTGGAGCAATGGTGTTTGGAGATGTTAATGATGCTGATGCAAAGGTAGCTAAGTTAGCTGCTGATGATAGAATGTATCATTTATTAGAGCATGTAGGAACTAAGCCAAATGTGATTTATCACGTTAAAGTTAGAAATACTTAGTATAGAATATTAATTAAGAAACAAGATAAAGGATTATGTCGTCTCACTACGAATCAAGCATTAGAAAACCTTTAGTTATAGGTGATAAGTCTTATCACGATGTAACAGTAGATGTTGCAGCTCCTGTTGAAGGTAAAGCTAACAAACATTGGTGGATTGTGTTTTCAATCGCATTAACAGCTTTCCTTTGGGGATTAGGCTGTATTATCTATACTGTATCTACAGGAATCGGAACATGGGGATTAAATAAAACCGTGGGTTGGGCTTGGGATATCACTAACTTCGTTTGGTGGGTAGGTATCGGTCACGCAGGAACATTGATTTCTGCTGTATTATTACTTTTCCGTCAACGATGGAGAATGGCTATTAACCGTTCTGCAGAAGCTATGACTATTTTCTCTGTAATTCAGGCTGGATTGTTCCCAATTATTCACATGGGTCGTCCTTGGTTGGCTTATTGGGTATTACCTATTCCAAATCAATTCGGTTCATTATGGGTTAACTTTAACTCACCATTATTATGGGACGTATTTGCAATCTCAACCTATCTTTCGGTTTCATTAGTTTTCTGGTGGACTGGATTATTGCCTGACTTTGCTATGTTAAGAGATAGAGCGATTACACCTTTTCACAAAAGAATTTATTCTATCTTGAGTTTTGGATGGAGCGGTAGAGCAAAAGATTGGCAACGTTTTGAAGAAGTATCTTTAGTTCTTGCAGGTTTAGCAACTCCATTAGTACTTTCGGTACACACTATCGTATCGATGGACTTTGCTACTTCGGTAATTCCAGGATGGCATACTACTATTTTCCCTCCTTACTTCGTTGCTGGAGCGGTATTCTCTGGATTTGCAATGGTAAATACTTTGCTTATCATTATGAGAAAAGTATCTAATTTAGAAGCTTATATTACTATTCAACATATTGAATTGATGAACATTGTAATCATGATTACAGGTTCTATTGTTGGTGTAGCTTATATTACTGAGTTATTTGTTGCTTGGTATTCAGGTGTAGAATACGAACAATATGCGTTCTTAAATAGAGCAACAGGACCTTACTGGTGGGCTTATTGGTCGATGATGACATGTAACGTGTTTTCACCTCAATTTATGTGGTTCAAAAAATTAAGAACAAGTATTATGTTCTCTTTTATAATCTCTATTGTTGTAAATATTGGAATGTGGTTCGAACGTTTCGTAATCATTGTAACTTCATTACACAGAGATTATTTACCATCTTCATGGACAATGTTCTCACCAACATTTGTTGATATTGGTATATTCATTGGAACAATTGGTTTCTTCTTTGTATTGTTTTTATTATATGCTAGAACATTCCCTGTAATTGCTCAAGCAGAGGTTAAAACAATCCTAAAAGCAACTGGAGATAATTATATTAGAGAAAGAGCAAATAAAGATTCACACCATGAGTAATAAAGTAATATACGCCATTTATAATGACGATGATATATTGATGGATGCCGTTAAGAAAACACGTGCTGCTCATCATCATATCGAAGAAGTTTTTAGTCCATTTCCTGTTCACGGGTTGGATAAAGCTATGGGACTTGCCCCAACACGTTTAGCCATTTGTGCTTTTTTATATGGGTTGTGTGGTATTTCTTTTGGAACTTGGATGATGAATTATATTATGATTCAAGATTGGCCTCAAGATATTGGTGGTAAACCGAGTTTCAGTTATATCGAAAATATGCCAGCTTTCGTTCCAATTATGTTTGAAGAAACGGTATTTTTTGCAGCTCACTTAATGGTGATTACTTTTTATATGAGAAGTAAATTGTGGCCATTTAAAGAAGCTGAAAATCCTGATGTTAGAACAACTGATGATCACTTTTTGATGGAAGTTGCTGTAAATGATAATGAAGCTGAATTAGTTTCGTTTTTTGAGAACACTGGAGCTGTTGAAGTTAAAGTAATAGAAAAGCATTAATCATAGTTATGAAAAATATATTTAAAATAGCGTTTTTATTTGGTATGACTGCATTGGTGTCGTCTTGTCATGATAAATCTGCGCCAAATTACCAATATTTTCCAAACATGTACGAATCTGCAGGTTATGAAACCTATTCTGAATCGGCTGCATTTAAAGACGGAAAAGAAGGTCAGCTTCCTGTAGTTGGTACAATTAATAGAGGATTTGAGCCTTACGAATATGAAAATTCTACTGCAGGTTATGAATTGGCCAAGGCTAACCTTAAATCTCCATTAGATTCTATTCAAAAAGATTTGACTAAAGGTAAAGAATTATATGAAATTTATTGTATTAGTTGCCATGGGGCTGCTGGAAACGGTAAAGGAAAATTAGTAGAGAGAGAAAAATTTCTTGGTGTTCCTAGTTATGCAGACAGACCTATTACTGAAGGGAGTATTTTTCACGTAATAACGTATGGTCTTAATTCAATGGGTTCTCATGCCAATCAATTGGATGCCAAAGAACGTTGGTTAGTTGCTAACTATGTTCTTAAACTTAAAAGTGAATTATAATTGTTGAACAAACTGATCGTAATAGATATGTACACATTTTCAAGTAAATTAAAAACCTTTTCTTTAGTCTTAATGGCTGTTGGTCTACTAGGGATTGGATATGGTTTTTATACTGCTCCAAAAGATATTAAAGAAGTTGAAGCACTTTTAGCTTCTGAAAGCCATGGTGAGCATGGTGTTGCTAAACATGAAGTTGAAAAATCTCATGATGTTGTAGCAACGAATAGTGAAACCAAAACTCATGATGCAACTGAAGCGCATGAGGATAATGCACATGCTGAACACGAAGCTCATTTAACACATGTTTTACATCAATTACAAAATAAGCCTTGGGCTGCTTTGTATGTTGCTTGTATTTTCTTCTTGTTGATTGCTATGGGAACTTTGGCTTTTTATGCTATTCAACAAGTTGCACAAGCTGGTTGGTCACCTGTATTGTTTAGAGTTATGCAAGGAATTACATCTTATTTGCCTGTTGGCTCGGTGATATTTTTTATATTCTTGCTATTATCTGGATTACATTTTAATCATTTATTTGTTTGGTTAGGAGAAGGTGTTACAGATCCTAAGAGCATTAATTATGATGAAATCATTGCAGGTAAAGCGGGTTATTTGAACTTCCCATTTTGGATCGTTAGAGCAGCTGTATTCTTGTTAGGGTGGAATTTATATCGTTATTATTCAAGAAAAAATTGTTTAGCTCAAGATGAGGCTAATGATAATTTAAACTACAAAAAGAATTTTAAAATATCGGCTGGATTTTTAGTTTTCTTCATTGTTTCGGAGTCAATTATGTCTTGGGACTGGATTATGTCAATTGATCCTCACTGGTTCAGTACATTATTTGGATGGTATGTATTTGCAAGTTTCTTTGTAAGTGGAATTACAATGATTGCTATGGTAACGTTGTACTTGAAATCAAAAGGATATTTAGAACACGTTAATACAAGTCATATTCATGATTTGGCTAAATTTATGTTCGGTATTAGTGTATTTTGGACTTATTTATGGTTTTCTCAATTCATGTTGATTTGGTATGCTGATATCCCTGAAGAGATTACTTATTTTGTAACAAGAATTCAGTTGTATAATCTTCCATTCTTTGGTGCTGTTGCTATGAATTTCCTTTTCCCACTTTTAATTTTGATTAATACTGACTTCAAGAGAATTACTTGGGTATTAGTTATGGCTGGAATCGTAATTTTGTTAGGTCATTATATTGATTTCTTTAATATGATTATGCCAGGAACAGTTGGCGATCAATGGTTTATTGGGGTTTCAGAAATTGCTTCAATTCTTTTCTTCCTTGGATTATTTATTTATGTTGTATTCACAGCATTAACAAAAGCTCCATTATTGGCAAAAAGAAATCCATTCATTGAGGAGAGTAAACATTTTCATTATTAATATTTAAAGAAAAAACAGATGACAAGTTTGTTGGTAATTATAGTTTTAGTTCTATTAGCTGTTGCACTTTGGCAATTGACTAAAATATTCGACCTTACGCAAGTAGGAGTTTCAAATTCAAATGATTCTCAAGTTGCTACTGATAATGATAATAATATTCAAGGATATTTAATGTTTGGCTTTTTAGCATTCATTTATGTTTTTACAATATATGGATTATTAAAATGGGGAGATCTTCCTTTGCATACTCCAGCTTCTGAACACGGTGCTGATGTTGATAGTTTGATGAATATTACTTGGGTTTTGATTTTTACTGTCCAAGCCATCACTCAAGTTTTATTGCACTTTTTTGCTTTTAAATATAGAGGTAAGAAAGATCAAAAAGCCTTGTTTTTTGCTGATAATAATAAGTTAGAGGCTATTTGGAGTGTTATTCCAGCGGTTGTATTAGCAGGTTTAATTTTATACGGTCTTTATGCTTGGAACAACATTATGTTTGTTGACGAAGATGAAGACGTGGTTGTAATTGAATTATATGCTCAACAATTTAAGTGGTCTGCTCGTTATGCTGGTGCTGATAATGTATTGGGTAAAGCAAATGTAAGATTAATTGAGGGAGTTAATACTTTGGGAGTTGATTTAGCTGATCCAAATGCACAAGATGATATTGTAGTTTCTGAATTGCACATACCAAAAGGTAAAAAAATACATTTCAAGATTCGTTCCCAAGATGTGTTGCACTCAGCTTATATGCCTCATTTTAGAGCACAGATGAATTGTGTTCCTGGGATGGTTACTGAATTTGCTTTTACTCCTATTTATACCTCTGCAGAGTATAGAGAATTGCCTTATATGGTAGAAAAAGTAGCTAGGATTAATGAGTTAAGAGCAAAACAAAGCCTTAAGTTAGTAGCTGAAGGTAAAACAGCACTAGATCCTTATACTTTTGATTACTTGTTGCTTTGTAATAAAATTTGTGGTGCATCTCACTACAATATGCAAATGAAAATCGTTGTGGATACACCAGATGAGTATAAAAAATGGTTGTCTGAACAAGTGGCTTTAGTTAAAGAGGTTAAAGCAGCTAATGAGCCTGCTCCTGCTGATGCCACAGGTACGGATTCAACTTCGGTTACAAGTGATACAGCGGTTGCTAAAGTAGCGATGAAATAATAAATTTAAGAATATTTAAAGTATACAAATATGTCAGCAGAAGGACACGGTCACGAACACGATCATCATCATAAAGAAACTTTCATTACTAAGTATATATTTAGTATTGATCATAAAATGATTGCAAAACAATACCTTATTACAGGTATTGTTATGGGAATTATTGGTGTAGCAATGTCGTTGCTTTTTAGAATGCAATTGGCTTGGCCTGAAGAATCTTTTAAAATCTTCAATATTTTATTAGGTGATAAATTTGCACCAGAAGGAGTAATGGCTAATGATATTTATTTAGCCTTGGTTACAATACATGGAACCATTATGGTTTTCTTTGTATTGACTGCTGGTTTAAGTGGTACTTTTAGTAACTTATTGATTCCGCTTCAAATTGGGGCAAGAGATATGGCTTCAGGATTCATGAATATGATTTCGTATTGGTTATTCTTTTTATCAAGTGTGATTATGGTTTGTTCATTATTTGTTGAAGCTGGTCCAGCTTCATCTGGATGGACAATTTATCCGCCATTGAGTGCATTGCCACAAGCTATTCCTGGTTCTGGTGCTGGTATGACATTATGGCTAGTTTCCATGGCTATATTCATTGCTTCTTCTTTGATGGGATCTTTGAATTATGTTGTAACAGTAATCAATTTGAGAACAAAAGGAATGACAATGACTAGATTGCCACTCACTATTTGGGCATTCTTTATCACTGCTGTTATTGGTATTGTTTCTTTCCCAGTTTTGTTATCTGCTGCTTTGTTATTAATTTTTGATAGAAGTTTCGGAACTTCATTCTTCTTATCAGATATTTACATTGCAGGAGAGGTTTTACATTACCAAGGTGGTTCACCAGTATTGTTTGAGCACTTGTTCTGGTTCTTAGGTCACCCTGAGGTTTATATCGTATTATTACCAGCTTTAGGTATTACATCAGAAATTATCGCTACAAACTCTCGTAAACCTATTTTTGGTTACAGAGCGATGATTATGTCAATTTTAGCGATTGCATTTTTATCTACAATTGTTTGGGGTCACCATATGTTTGTATCAGGAATGAATCCATTTTTAGGATCTGTATTTACTTTTACAACTTTGCTTATTGCAATTCCATCAGCTGTAAAAGCGTTTAATTATATAACAACTTTGTGGAAAGGAAACTTACAGTTCAATCCAGCTATGTTGTTTTCTATCGGATTGGTATCAACATTTATTACAGGAGGATTAACTGGAATTATTCTTGGAGATAGTACTTTGGATATTAATGTGCATGATACTTATTTTGTTGTAGCTCACTTCCATTTAGTAATGGGTATTTCTGCTCTTTACGGAATGTTTGCTGGTGTCTATCATTGGTTCCCAAGAATGTTTGGAAGAATGTTGAACAAAAATTTAGGATATATTCACTTTTGGGTAACTGCAGTTTGTGCTTATGGAGTTTTCTTCCCAATGCACTTTATTGGATTAGCTGGTTTGCCAAGACGTTATTATACAAACACTAACTTTCCATTGTTTGATGATTTACAAAATGTAAACGTATTAATTACAACTTTTGCTTTAATCGGCGGTGCTTTCCAATTAGTATTCTTATATAATTTCTTTGTAAGTATCTTCTATGGTAAAAAAGCAGAACAAAATCCTTGGAAGTCGAACACTTTAGAATGGACTGCACCAGTTGAACATATTCACGGAAACTGGCCCGGAGAAATCCCTGAAGTACACAGATGGCCTTACGATTATAGTAATCCTGCGCATGATGAAGATTACGTTCCTCAAAACGTGCCAATGAAACCAGGTGAAGAAGTTTTACACCATTAATATACAGAGCCTCTATGAAAATAGAGGCTTTTTTATTTGATTTCATTCACATCTGAATTTTCTATTTAATTCCTCCAAAATCTTTCTCTATATTTGTTTCATGAATGAAAATTTAGACCCAACTACCAAAGGATATAACCCAGAAGAACTTGATCTTGAAAAAAGGTTAAGACCACTCTCTTTTGATGATTTTGCAGGACAAGATCAAATCCTTGAAAATCTTAAGATATTTGTAGAGGCAGCTAATCAACGTAATGAGGCATTAGATCATACTTTATTTCATGGTCCTCCAGGATTAGGTAAAACTACCTTAGCTAATATTTTGGCTAATGAATTGCAAGTAGGTATTAAAATAACTTCTGGTCCTGTCTTAGATAAACCAGGCGATTTAGCGGGCTTGTTGACGAATCTTGAGGAACGTGATGTTTTGTTTATTGATGAAATCCATCGTTTAAGCCCTATAGTAGAGGAATATTTATATTCGGCTATGGAAGATTTTAAGATTGATATTATGATTGAATCAGGTCCTAATGCAAGAACCGTTCAAATCAATTTAAATCCTTTTACGCTTATTGGAGCTACTACACGTTCAGGTTTATTGACTGCTCCGATGCGCGCCCGTTTTGGAATCTCTTCTCGTTTGCAATATTACACTACTGAGTTATTGACAACTATTATTGAGCGCAGTGCAAGTATATTAAAAATGCCTATTGATCTTGAAGCAGCAATTGAAATTGCAGGACGAAGCAGGGGAACGCCTCGTATAGCTAACGCATTGTTGCGTAGAGTGCGTGATTTTGCACAAATTAAGGGTAATGGTACTATTGATATAGAAATCGCAAGATATGCCTTAAAAGCGCTTAATGTGGATGCGCACGGTTTGGATGAAATGGATAATAAAATTTTGAATACCATTATTGACAAATTTAAAGGAGGTCCTGTCGGCTTAACTACTTTGGCTACAGCTGTATCTGAAAGCAGCGAAACCATAGAAGAAGTCTATGAACCGTTTCTAATTCAAGAGGGTTTTATTATGCGAACTCCCCGTGGGCGAGAAGTGACCGATAAAGCCTATAAACATTTAGGTAAATTGAAAACCAATATTCAAGGCGGGTTATTTTAATTTTAGGAGCTCATCCTGCTACCCGCTCTATCTTTATGGTAACTTCGGAAGCCTCAGTCAACATAAAGGATGCCGCTTCTATCAGTGCTAGTTAAATCAGTTTTAATTCTATTTCTATTAACAATAAATCAAAATATTCGCAATTCATCAAATCTGAGGCGCAACGGCTTGGTTTTTTGTCTTGTGGTATATCCAAGGCTGGTTTTTTAGAAAAAGAGGCTCCACGACTCGAAAAGTGGCTTAAAAACAATAGTCATGGTCAAATGACTTACATGGAAAATCATTTTGACAAGCGTTTAGATCCTACTTTACTAGTTGATGGTGCTAAAAGTGTCGTTTCATTACTCCTGAATTATTATCCATCCGAATTTCAAAGAGCAGATTCCTACAAAATTTCAAAATACGCTTACGGGAAAGATTATCATTTGGTAATCAAAGAAAAGCTGAAAGAACTTTTGTTTTCTATCCAAGAACAAATAGGAGAGGTTTCAGGACGCGCTTTTGTAGATTCAGCACCAGTGTTAGATAAAGCTTGGGCAGCTAAAAGTGGTTTGGGTTGGATAGGAAAAAATAGTAATCTCATTACACAAAAAGTAGGTTCTTTTTATTTTACAGCCGAGTTAATTATTGATTTAGATTTAGAATATGATACGCCAACTACTGATCATTGTGGTACTTGTACCGCTTGTTTAGATGCTTGTCCAACACAAGCAATCATTGCCCCTTATCAAGTAGATGGAAGCAAATGCATTTCATATTATACGATTGAATTAAAAGATAATCTCCCTGAAGATATGAAGGGGAAATTTGACGATTGGGCTTTTGGATGTGATGTGTGCCAAGATGTTTGTCCTTGGAACCGATTTTCAAAACCTCACAATGAGCCTTTGTTTGATACCAATCCTGAATTACTCTCACTTTCTAAAAAAGATTGGGAAGAAATTACGGCGGAAACTTTTCAAAAGGTATTTAAAAATTCACCTCTTAAACGAACTAAACTAGAAGGATTGAAGCGTAATATTGATTTTTTAAAGCAATAAATTAGTTTTTTGTACTAGATTCTCTTTCAATAATTTCAGTGTCTAATTCAATAGTTTTCGGACTGAATTCTATTTCTTCTTTTCTTGCTAACATCTCTTCTAAGAGTAAATTAAAAGCAACAATCCCCATTTCATGACTTGGCTGTTCAACAGTGCTTAATTTTGGTGTAATTACCTGTGACATAAACCAGTTACTAAAACCGATTACTTTGACATCTTTCGGTACATTAATTTTTTGATCGTTACAGTAGGCTAAAGTACCTACAGCTACTAAATCAGTTATTGCAAAAATTCCATCCACATCTGGATGCTCTTCGAATAATTGTTTGGTAAAGTCTCTGCCTTCTTCGAAATTAACTTTTTCACAGGTATATACTAATTTAGAATCAAAAGGAATTCCGTTTGTCTCCAAAGCTTTTTTATATCCAAGGTAACGATCAATAGAATTTTGGGGATTAAGAGGGCCGCGAATGTGAGCTATTTTTTTACAACCACTATCAATTAGGTGTTGTGTAGCATCAAATCCTGCTTTTTGATCATCAATGACTACTTTGGAGCATTTTGCTAGTTTAGCAATTTTATCAAACATTACTAAAGGAATTTTCCTTTTTAATATTTCTTGGATATGTGAGTCGTTGTTCGATTCATTAGAGAGGGACATTAAAATTCCATCTACTCTTTTATTAATAAGTAGTTCAACCTGTTTCTTTTCTAGGTCTAACTTTTCATTAGACTGTAAGATAATCACCAAATACCCGTTTTTTTCGGCTTCATCAATAATAGCTTTGATAATATTGGAAAAGAAATGATGAGTTACTTCAGGAATTATTAAACCGATAGTTTTGGACTCCTTTGTTCTTAAATTAACAGCAAAACTATTAGGAGTGTAGTTTAAATTTTGCGCCAACTCTTTTACTGCATTTTTCGTTTTTTCACTAACATCGGGATAGTTTTTTAGTGCTTTAGAAACCGTTGTAATGGAGATTCCTAACGTAGTTGCAATTTCTTTAAGAGTGATGTCTTTCATGACCGTAATTTTTGGAAACATTTAGTTATGTAATGAGATGAAATGGTCGTTTCATCTCATTTATTGCCAAATTCTATACCAATTTGATTGTTTGTAAATTCATCCACAAGGTATTCATTTTTATGAAATAATTCTTCATTTAAATGAATATTTACAAATTATAAATGGAACGTTATATTTCAAACATTAGTAGGCATGCCTAGTTTTTGCCAATAAAAAAAAGCGGTTTAAAGATATCTTTAAACCGCTTTTAAAATGTATAACGTACTTATTTTAATTCTAAAATTACTGCTTCGTAAGGGCGTAGTGTGTTGATTTTCATTGATTTTGATTTGGTGTAATTGCTTAAGATTATTTTAGATTTGTCCGTTGGAAAACCTAAATTATAAGCAGCTTCTTTTTCTGTAAAGTTCAATAAAACCAATATTTTTTTTCCGTCAAGCTCTCTAATGTAAGAAAATATATTTGGATTTTCTTTGTCTAAAAGAGTATATTTTCCGTATTGTAGCACAGGACTTGCTTTACGAACGTTTACTAATTTTCTGTAATAATTTAATACAGAGTTCGGATCTTTTTCTTGTGCCTCGGCATTGATTGTTGTAAAGTTTGGATTTACCTTAAGCCAAGGTTTGCCAGTTGTAAATCCTCCATTAGCACTAGCATTCCATTGAAAAGGAGTTCTTCCATTTTCTCTAGACGTTTGTTTTTTGTTTTCTAAAAATGCCTTTAAGTCTCCACCTGCATTTTTGAGTTGTTCGTATTTATTACGGGTATCCACATCATTGTAATCATCAATATTGTCAAATCGAATATTAACCATCCCAATTTCGTCTCCGTTGAAGTTGTAAGGAGTCCCTCTCATAGTCATTACAAAAGTAGAAAGCATTTTGGAAGAAATAGCTCTGAACTGAGGGGAGTCATTTCCAAATTTGCTTACCATTCTAGGTTGGTCATGATTAGCTACAAAAATAGACAGCCATCCTTTGTCTTTAAAGACTTCATCATATCTTGAGAAAATATTTTTATATTTTACCAATCCAAATTCGCTGATATGGTTTCCAATATCTACACTTTCAAAATGATAAGCTAAATTCAGTTCTTTTCGAGCTGGATCAACAAATTTCATAGCCGCTTCTGGGGAATCTCCTGCCCCTTCTGAAACCGTCATAGCATCTGGATATTTACTTAATACTTCACGATTCATTTCTTGAATGTGTTCGTGCAATTTCGGACCATTGCCATAAAACTTAATAATCTCTAGCGTGTTATTTACAATTTCTTTTGGTAATTGAGGGAAAGTATCATCTTTAGAAATAAATTGGAATGCATCCATTCTAAATCCGTCAATTCCTTTGTTCAACCAAAATGTCATAATATCGTAAATTTCTTTACGAAGTGTAGAATTATTCCAGTTTAAGTCGGGTTGTTTTTGAGAGAAATAATGTAAATAATACGCATTAGTAGTCGCATCATATTTCCAAGCATTGCTATTTACATCAAAAAAGCTCCATCTGTAAGGAGGAGTCCCTTTTTCGGCTGGCCACCAATAGTAGTAATCACGGTATTTATTGTCTCTAGAACTTCTAGATTGTTTGAACCATTCGTGTTCATCGCTACTATGGTTTACTACCATATCCATGATTAATTTGATGTTTCTTTTGTGCATTTCTTTTAACAAAAGATCAAAATCTGCCATCGTTCCAAAATCCTTCAAGATTTCTCTGTAGTTGCTAATGTCGTAACCGTTATCATCGTTGGGAGAATCGTAAATTGGGCTGAGCCAAACTGCGTCAATTCCTAAACTTTTCAAGTAGTCTAATTTAGAAATAATCCCTTTAATATCGCCAATTCCATCTCCATCGCTGTCTTTAAAACTCCGAGGGTAAATTTGGTAAATTACGGCTTCTTTCCACCATTTTGCATCACCAGTTTTAACGATTGTTGTTTTATTATCTTGTGCCATAATACTCATCAAAGAAGAGAAGAGTAAGGCAATCAACAGCATTTGATTCTTTTTCATTCGGGTAAAATTTAATTGTAGATATAAAGTTATTTAATTATTTCGTTGAACTCCAAACGTTCTCCGTCAGGGCCTAAAATATTGAAATATTTACAGCCTTTGTTCCAAAAATTAAGAAAAACGGGTTCGTTTTCAAGAATTGTAAAATTGTTTTCTTTTAGGATGTTGTATGTCAAATTAATATCATCCACATCAAAGGCAACATGATCAATGTGTCCGTCTTTTCTATTGGCAATTTCGGATAGTTGAGAGGCAGGCATTTGATATAATTCTAAAATCATAGTGCCTCGCTCCATCATGGCCACAATTCCGCCTTTTTCACCTTCAATTTCAAAGGTTGATGGCATGACATTATTAAAACCGAATTGCTCATAAAAAGCAATTGATTTCTGAATGTTGGAAACTGGAATTCCAATGTGTTGTATGTTGTTTATTTTTAAATCCATGTTCTAAATTTGCATAAATTCAGCAATAGCATCCGGTGAAATTTTCGGATTAGCCCCTTCGTTTTGAGCGACTAATGCTCCTAAAGCACAAGCAAAATCAATTGCTTTTTGAGGAGCTATTCCTGTCAATAATTTGGTTAATAAACCAGCTAGAAATGAATCACCAGCACCTACTGTATCTGCTACGGTTATTTTATACCCACTATTGTAAAATAATTGATTGTTGTACAACAAAACAGCTCCATGACTGCCTTTGGTTACACAAATATGTTTTGTGTTAGTTTTTTCGGCAATAAACTGAATATTTTGTTCCAAAGAATGAAAAGGAGAGCCTAAATACTCGCTAATTTCATATAATTCATCATCATTAAATTTGATGAAATCAGCTTTGTTCATTAAGTCTGAAAGTAATTCTTTGGTGTAGAAAGGCGCTCTTAAATTCACATCGAAAATTTTATATTTAGCTGAATTTAGCAGGCTTAACAAGCTTTGGTAAGAGGTGTTGTCTCTACAAACTAAACTTCCAAAAACAAGAGCGTCCGCATTAGCTACTACATTTTGAGCTTCAGGAGTAGCTTCAATTTTATCCCAAGCTACAGGATAATTGATGGTGTAAGAAGCCGAACCTTTTTCGTCTAATTTAACTAATACTTCACCTGTTGAAAAGGTGTTGTCAACTTGGATAGAGTCTGTACTTACGCCATTTTGGCTAATAAAATCGAGTAGTTCTTTCCCAATTTCATCCTGCCCAATACGGCTAATTATTTGAGTGTTGATTCCAAGTGAAGCCATTCTAATTCCAACATTCAAAGGTGCTCCTCCAATTTTTCTGTGTGTTGGGAAAACGTCAAATAAGACTTCTCCAAAACAAACTATTCTTGTAGCCATAATTTTAAAATTAATGAGATATTTTTTCGTCTGAATTAGATAAACTTTCAGATAATTCCTCCAATGTTCTTCCTTTAGTTTCAGGCATTTTGAAGAAAACCCAAAGCAATTGGAACACCATCATAATGCAGAAAATAGCAAATACAGTTGTAGTACCAATTTCTTTGAATAAAAACGGAATAAACGATGGGATTAAAGCAGCTAAAACCCAGTGAACAGAAGTTCCAAAAGACGTTCCTGCAGCTCTTAATTTATTAGGGAATAATTCTGAAATAAATACCCAGATTACAGCTCCTTGACCAATGGCGTGTGAGGCGATGAATAAGAAGAAAAATAGTGGTACTGCCATTCCTTTCCATTCGTAAAAAAAGGCAGTAGTTACTAATCCTAAGGAAATGATATAACCAATAGAACCTAGATACATCAAGGTTTTTCGGCCGTATTTATCGATTAATGAAATACCAATCATAGTAAACAATAAATTGATTACTCCAATCCCGATACTGCTTAAGAAAGAAGCCGATTTTTCTAATCCGGCCAATTCAAAAATACGTGGTGCATAATATAAAAAAGCATTAATTCCAGATAGCTGATTGAAAAAGGCAATGAAAAATGCCAGTAATAAAGGCTTTCTGTATTTTTTCATAAAAATGGATTCATTTTTAACCTCTTGAGCGGTTTCTTTTTCAATAGCAGTCATTTCCTCTTCGGCTTGAGCATCGGTGTTGATTTGTTTTAAGATAGAAATAGCTTGTGATCTGTCTTTTTTGTATTCAAAAATCCAACGTGGACTCTCTGGAATACCAAAAACCAGCAAGGTGTAAACAAAAGCTGGAAAAGCCTGAATTCCAAGCATCCAACGCCATGAATTTTCGCCAATATCTTGTAAGTAAAAATTAGAAGTGAAGGCAATAAGAATTCCAAAAACGATATTGAATTGGTACAAAGCCACTAATTTTCCACGATCTTTGGCCGGTGCAATTTCAGATACGTAAGTTGGTGCTGCAATCGTTGAGGCACCTATTCCAATTCCGCCAAGGAATCTAAAAATTGAGAAAATGATGGAATCCGTGGCAAAAGCGGTTCCTAATGCAGAAATGAAAAATAAAAGTCCGATGATAATTAACGTCTTTTTTCTCCCTAAAATATTAGTTGGATAAGAGCCAAATATAGCTCCAATTACGGTTCCCCATAAAGCGGATGACATCACCACCAAACCGTGGTATAAATCGGAAGAACCCCATAATTGTTGCAACTGTTTGTCGGCACCTGAAATTACAACGGTGTCGAAACCGAATAAGAATCCTGCCAAGGCTACTACAATGGACCAGTAGAGAATTTTTTTGTTGTTCATTTTTTTAGTTTTTGTGGTTTAGTTAATTTTGAGTTGGAAAGATACTATTTTACCAAATTCCTTTTACAGATTGGAAAACGATATTTTTAATTTCTTGTTTATCAGTAGATTGAATTGTTAATTTAGTATAAGGTTGGTTTGGGAAAATTTGCTCAGTAAAAGTATAAACTCCCCCGTTTAAGAAAATTTCAATCGAAGACCAATCCAAGATAATTTGAAAATCGATTGATTTCGAAATTAAATTTGGAGTAGGAGTAGTGTGTATTTTTTCTCCAAAACTTTTCTCAAAATTCACTTTACCTGAATGGCGTCTGTCAATTACAAAAGTTTGTTTTTTGGCATCATAGTTTAAGATAAGGGTATCATTAACCTCATTTGAAAAAATCAATTTTAGATTTTTGTTTTTGGAATTGAATTGAATTTGAGATTGATTTAATTTAGGGTAAGCAAAAGTTTTTCCGCTTCCTTTTTTAATATTGATTTCTTCTTTTGAGAATTCTGTAGTTAATTGTTTTTTGAATTGTTCAACAGGTTTGCTTTGTAGTACATAATCGCTGTTAATTGTTGAAAGAGAAAGTGTTCTAGCTAAGGTCATTGCACTTCTCCAATTGGTTGTTGGAGTATTTCGAGCATAATTCCAGTTACTCATCCAGCCTAAAAACACACGTTCGCCCTTGGGTGCATCGTTGTAAGTAACACCTGCGTAATTATCGGTGCCGTAGTCTACCCATTTTATTTCTTTTTGGGCAGTTGTAAACGTTTTTCCGTCAAAATCGCCAATAAAATATTGTGTCGCCGAACCACCATTGGGCGCTCCTGGATTGATACTTACTAAAAGCACCCATTTTTCTTCTTGAGTTCCGTTTACTTTTAGTTTAAATACGTCAGGGCATTCCCAAACGCCTCCGTGTGCGCCATAATTTTGCCCAAACTCACTTTCTAGTTTCCAATGGAGTAAGTTGTTGGAAGTATAGAATTGAGCACGATCTCCCGCAACTAAAACCAAGTTCCAAATTTTGGCATCTTCGTTCCAAAATACTTTAGGGTCTCTAAAATCACGTAAATTTGTATTGTTGATAATTGGATTGGCCTCGTATTTTTTCCAAGTTTCCCCTTCGTCTAAACTGTAAGCTAAACCTTGGGTTTGCGTGTTAATTTTACCCGCATTTTCAAACTCCATATTGTGGTAGGTAAAAATAGCAATCATTGGAGGATTTTCTTTGGTGCCAAGTCCAGAAGTATTGTTTACATCCATTACAGCACTACCTGAAAATATATAGCCTAATTGATCTGGAAATAAGGCGATTTTTTTGTGTTGCCAATGAATTAAATCAGTGCTTGTTGCGTGTCCCCAATGCATGGGTCCCCAAACAATGTCTTCAGGATAATATTGGTAAAATAAATGGTAGATTCCTTTATAGTACAACATCCCGTTAGGGTCGTTCATCCATTTTTTTTCAGGCGAAAAATGAAACTGTGGTCTAAAAGGTTCTTTATAATATTGAGTAGAGTCAACAGTGATAGTTTCTTTTGATGAAATTGAAATAAGATTCATTTCTTGCGCTATAACTTGCATAGTGAATAGTGCACTCATGAATAAGTGAGCAACTACTATTTTATTTCTATTATATTTCATCTTGGATTTTTTGGTCGTTAAAAATAGTATTCTTTTATGAATAGTCAGCTTTGGAATATTGATAATGATATAGAATTTTTACGAAAACGTTGTCGGTATTTTGTTTATTGTTTTTAATGACTTTTCAAATGATTTGTTATAATCTACAGTTCATAGACTTTTAAATATTGGAGAGTGTCTCGGTTTGGGCTAATTTTAAATAATTCGTAATATAATATAATTTTAGGGGTTTTTATTAAGGATTATTCATTGTTTTTTCAATGTAATTGATTAAATTATAGAATATGTGTTTTTTTATCCTATTTTTTTTATAAATAAATTATTTTTTCATTTGTTTTTTTACAAGATTAATTTTTAAATCGAAAACGTTTTCGATACCCCGAAAACGATATAGTTCACTTTTTCTTAATATTTTCATAAAATTAATAGTATGTTTGGAGCAATATTTAAAACAAACCATTTATTAACCAACTTATTTATTACGTATGAAAAATAGTCTACTTAAAGGCTTGATGGTTTTTCTAACCATGCTATGTACAAGTTTGACATATTCACAAGATGTGTCAGGTACCGTATCCGATGCTAGCGGACCTCTTCCAGGGGCTTCTGTATTAGTTAAAGGAACGACAAAAGGAGCGCAAACAGATTTCGATGGTAAATTTACTATCAAGAATGTTGGCTCAAACGCAGTTTTAGTTTTTAGCTACATTGGTCTTAAAACACAAGAAGTAAATGTAGCAGGAAGAAGTAATGTAAATGTTACTTTAAAAGAAGATTCAGCAGAATTAAAAGAAGTAGTCGTTATCGGTTACGGTTCTGTGAAGAAAAAAGATGCTACCGGAGCAGTTGATCAATTGAGCTCAAAAAGCTTTGACAACGTAGGTGCACCATCTCCAGCAGATTTGTTGAGAGGTAAAGTTTCGGGAGTTCAAGTAACTTCTGCAAGTGGTGAGCCAGGAGCTGGAGCTAGCATTAGAATTCGTGGTAACTCTTCTATTCGTTCAGGAAACGGACCGCTTATCGTTATTGACGGTGTGCCTTTGGATGGTGGTGACGTATCTGCGGGTGGAAGTGATATTGGTTTAGGAAGTTCCTCTGCAAGAAACCCATTGAACTTTATCAACCAAAATGATATCGAAAGTATGACTATATTGAAAGATGCGTCATCTACTGCTATTTATGGTTCTCGTGGAGCAAATGGTGTAGTGGTTATTACTACTAAAAAATCAAAATCTAAAGAGCCTCAATTAACCTACTCAAATTCATTTACTTTTAGTACTTTAGCTAGTAACTTAAAATTAATGAATTCAACTGAATATGTAGCTAATGGAGGTAGAAATAATGGTTCAACAGGTTATAATTGGGAAGACACTATCTTGAGAGATGCATTTTCCATGAATCATGATGTTTCTTTTACAA